>Ga0268262_10005017_pt1 | contig 13333 bp, 10 predicted proteins | sample TergutNc150P3_FD_190354 | JGI IMG/M metagenome (GOLD analysis project Ga0268262, IMG submission 190354) | Nasutitermes corniger P3 segment gut microbial community from laboratory colony in Florida, USA - Nc150 P3 (SPAdes) (version 2) | ecosystem: Host-associated > Arthropoda: Insects >... | reverse complement strand
TACATTAACCCCTATGAAATTTGGAGAAAAAGGGTTAATTGCGTTTCCGTACGCTTTCTGATTTTTTGCAAAGCGAAAGTTTGGGTTTATTGGATAACTTGAATTTTCCGGCAAAGGGGGAGGTTTGCCATTCAGGCAATCTGGGCATCTCCGCACAGGCTTTATGGGTGAGCGCAAAATTTTTGAAGAACTCAAAACCGATTTTAATAATAACAAAAGAACAAAAGTCCGTGGATTTATGGCACGAAAACTTGTGCTTGCAAATTGATGAGTGCGATTTGCTCTCATTGCCACTAACAAAAGAGACCGATAAAACTAGAGTTTTTAGCGGAATTTTGGAAGAAAAACTGAAATTCATTCAAAATGCGGCGGCTGGTTCTAAAATTGTTGTTGCTAGTGCTGAGGCACTTAAAACAAAGCTGCCATCTGCAAAACGTTTAAAAGAAAAATCCTTGAACTTGAAAGTGGGCGATATTTTAAGCGAAGAAAATTTGCAGGAAATTTTTATATCAAGGGGCTTTAGGGAGCAGCCCGTTGTGGAAGGTGTTGGAGATTTTTCCATAAGAGGCTGTGTTATAGACATAAACCCGCTTTTGCGCGAACACCCAATTCGCATGGAACTTTGGGGCAATACCCTGGAATCCATAAGAACCTTTGATATTTTCACTCAGAGGTCTTTGGAAAATTTAGAGAGCATAGAGATTTTTCCGATGAATTTAAGCGAGGAAAACGATAGCCTTGCTTTTGATTTTTTAAAAGATTATTCCATAGCAACTGAGGATTATTACAGCCTGCCACTGGAGTTTTCAGAGGAATTATCAAAACACTCAATAGTGAATTTTTCTGTTTTGAACAATGCCAAATATTCAAATCAAATAACACCTCAAGCTCGCTCAAGTTCTGGCTTTGAAGGTGTGGAAAAAGAAATTGCACAATACAATGCAAAGGGCGGCGATGTTTATTTGCTAGCTCCTTCGCAAGGGCAAGCACTCCGGCTTTATCACCTGTCGCAGGGTTCGGCTGCAAAAGAAATTTTGGTGGGGCACATAACTGAGGGCTTTTGGTGCTGCGATAATTCCTTTGCCATTTTGTGTGAAAATCAGATTTTCAACCGCTTTGGGCATTTAACAAAAAAGAAGCATAAATCTTCAAGTTTGCACAATGCAATTTTTGCGGATTCACTAACAAATGGCGATTATGTTGTGCACGAAGAATGTGGAGTGGGAAAATTTTTGGGGCTTGCCCGCATAGAGGCATTGGGTGCGCAAGTGGATTGCGTGATGATAGAATACTCAGACAAAGCCAGACTCTCCTTTCCCGTTGGCGATTTGCACAAATTGGAAAAACTTGTTTGGAACGAAGACGATGTACCGCCGAGATTAAATAAGCTAGGTACCAAAAACTGGGAAAATGCCAAGGAAAGAGCAAAAAAACGCATAGCTCAAATTGCCAAAGTACTTGTGGATTTATATGCAAAAAGAGAAGTGGCAAAAGGCTTTGCCTTCCCTGCGGATTCCAATATACAAGAAGAATTTGAGAACGATTTTCCCTTTCCACCAACACCCGACCAAATTCGCAGTTCCAAAGAGATAAAAAGCGATATGGAAAAAGCGCGCCCAATGGACAGGCTTTTGTGCGGCGATGTTGGCTTTGGAAAAACAGAAGTCGCGATGAGGGCAATGTTCAAGTGCATAAGCGCAAAAAAACAAGTTGCAGTTTTGGTTCCAACAACAGTGCTTGCAGCGCAGCACTTTCAGTCTTTTACGGAGAGGTTTGCAGATTGGCCCATAAAAATAGCCCTTGTGAATCGCTATAAATCAATTATTGAGAAAAAGGCAATTTACAGGGAATTGGAAGCAGGAACAATAGATTTGGTAGTTGGCACTCACGCATTGCTTGCAGACCACGTTAAATTCAAAGATATAGGTTTACTGATTATAGACGAAGAACAGAAATTCGGCGTTAAGCAAAAAGAGATGCTGAGAGAAATGCGGCTTTCGTTGGATACACTGGTGATGAGTGCAACGCCAATCCCAAGAACCCTGCAACTTTCAATGACCGGAGTTAGAGATATTTCCTTTATAAACACGCCGCCACTCAACCGCTTGCCGGTAGAGACAAAAATAATGGAAAGAGACGATAATATTTTAGCCACCGCCGTTAAAGAGGAAATAGAAAGGGGGGGGCAGGCCTTTGTGGTAAACGATAGGGTGCAAAACATTGAAAAGCTGGCGGCAGAAGTGGAAGACTGGGTTCCAAATTTACGAGTTGCCATCGCACACGCCCAAATGTCAGACAGCAGTTTGGAAAAAACTATGTCTGCTTTTATAAACAGGGAATTTGATGTTTTGGTTTGCACGGTTTTAATAGAATCCGGTCTCGATGTTCCAAATGCAAATACAATAATAATTATGAATGCACAGCAGTTTGGTGTTGGGCAGCTCTATCAGTTGCGCGGCAGGGTTGGCAGGTCTTCGGTTCAGGCGAGGGCTTTTCTTGTGGTTCCAGAAGGAGAGGTTGGAGTTTCAAAATCCGCGAAAAAGCGTCTTGCCGCTATGGAGCAATTCACAGATTTGGGTTCCGGTTATCAGGTTGCTATGCGAGATTTGGAAATTCGCGGTGCAGGAAATTTGCTAGGAATGGAGCAGCACGGATTTATAGAGGAAATAGGTTTTGAAACTTATGTTAGAATGGTAAAAGAAGCGGTAGCGGAATTGCTAGGCACGCAAAGCGATTCAGCCGTTCAGCCAAGGCTGGAACTCCGCGTGGATGCTTATTTGCCTGAAACTTGGATTAAAGACGGCTTGGCTAGAATTTCCATTTACCAACGCATTGCAAGAATAGAGGCAAGTGAAGAAATTGCAGCCCTCGCCGGAGAACTGAGAGACCGTTTTGGTCCAATCCCAAAACCGGCGGAAATGCTTTTGATGTCTGCGGATATTGGGTTAAAAGCAAAAAAACTTTCTATCACAGGCATAGCTCGCAAACAAGGCGTTGCCGTTTTAACTTTCTCAAATAAAATAACTGCAAAGTCGCCAATCTTGGCAGACATATATGCAAAAAGCAAATTCCCCTTGCGTTTTTTAACCGCTATGCCTATGCAGGCGGTTGTTGAAATTGGGGCGAGCAGTGCTGAAAAGGAAGTTGAGGGGATTTTGGATTTTCTATCTTACACCCATGCCTAATTTTTACGCAACAACTCCAATTTATTATGTAAACGATCGCCCGCATATAGGGCACGCATACACCACGGTTTTAACCGATGTGCTAACTCGCTATCACAAGCTTTTTGGCTATGATGCTTTTTTTATGACCGGAGTGGACGAACACGGGCAAAAAGTGCAAAAAGCAGCCGCAACCCGTGGCATTTCTCCGCAGCAGCATGTTGATGAATATAGTGAGCATTTTAGGAATTTGTGGCCTAAACTGAATATTGACTATGGGTATTTCATTCGCACCACAGATGATTATCACAAAAAATTTGTGCAAGATTCCATGCAAGTGCTTTACGACAAAGGGGAAATTTACTCAAAGGAATATTCGGGGTGGTATTCGGTTGGCGAAGAGAGGTTTTTTGAGGAGAGCGAACTTGTAGACGGCAAAGACCCAATTAGCAGCCGTGCGGTTGAATGGTTGTGCGAAAAAAATTATTTCTTTAAAATGAGCAAATATCAGCAAAGGTTAATTGATTATATAAATGAAAACCCAAGTTGGATTTTGCCGGATTTTCGCAGAAACGAAGTACTGGGCTTTTTGAAAAAACCTCTGAACGATTTGTGCATAAGCCGCCCAAAATCGCGCCTTGCCTGGGGCATTCCAATTCCTTTTGACGAAGAATTTGTGACTTATGTTTGGGTGGATGCACTTGAAAATTATATCAGTGGTGTTAAAGACAGGAAACACAAAGACGGCTCCTCTTTTTGGCCTGCAGATTTTCACATTATAGGCAAAGATATTTTAACAACTCATTGCATTTACTGGCCAACAATAATAATGGCAATGGGTTGGGAACTCCCAAAGCACGTTTTGGCGCACGGCTGGTGGCTTATAGACGGCTCAAAAATGAGCAAAACCAGCGGAACGGGCGTTAATCCGATGGATTATGTTGATACTTATGGGGTTGATGTTTTTCGCTATTTTTTAATTCGCGAAATGGTGGTTGGTTTGGATGCCACTTTTGCACACGATAGTTTTGTTCGCAGGATAAATTCCGATTTGGCAAATGATTTGGGCAATGGGTTAAATAGAATTCATAAATTGACATTGACAAATTTTGATGGCAAAATTCCAGCACCTGTGGAGAGCGGCGAGCAAGAAGCGGAACTGCTCAGTTATTCCCAAAAAGCCACTCAGTTTGCAAAGGAAAATATAGGAGAGGCAAAACTCAGTTTGGTGGTGGAAGAAATTTTGAATTCGGTTAAGGCACTGAACAGATATTTGGAAATAACCGCTCCTTGGAAACTCGCAAAAAGCGCGGAGCAAAAAGACAAAGACAAGTTAGCAACTGTTCTATACACAGGAGCAGAAGTTTTGCGAATTGCCCTTTCTTTGCTTTCACCTGTTATGCCGCAAAAAATGGAGCAGGGGCGCTTAATGCTGGGTGCTGGCGATGGACCTCTGAAAGGCGGAGAAGTTTTGGGAAAAGGCGAAGCTTTGTTCCCAAGGATACAGGAAGAAAAGGAATAAAAAATGTTCTCTTATTTCCCTTATGTGTTTGTAATTATTTTTTTTCTTTCTATACTAGGGTATGCCTGGTGGCGTTTTCGTTTTGTGTTCAAAAGAAAATATCGCTATCTGGGAGCCTTGCTCTTTGTGCTTTTTTTTGCGGTGAATTTTTTTCAGAGAGCTGTTAGCAATGATATTGTTGCAGGTATTATGCAAGCAATAGGTTCTTTTTCAACGGTGTTTTTGGCTAACTGGGTATTCTTTTGCATTTTTTGGGATTTATATTTGGGCATAAGGCGAATTTCAGGAAAAAAGAGCATTGCCAATAAAAGGCTTAGAATGAAAAGAGAACCCACTCTTGCAAGTGCAGTTGCGCTTTTAACCGTGGCATTTTTTTTAGTGGGAGCACCTTCGCAAAGCAGATTTAAAGTGACAACCATAAATGAAAGTTTGTCGACAGCTCCTAAAAAAACTTTGCGAATAGCCTTGTTTTCCGATATTCATTTTGACAATCTTTTTCAAAAAGACAAATTGGAAAGATTATTGGATTCCCTTCGCGTTTTGCAACCAAATGCCATATTTTTTGCAGGAGATTTGGCTGATATTCCAGCATATAAATTACAGAAAAAAGGCTTTGATTCGCTGTTTAAGCAAATAAACGCGCCGCTTGGCTTTTTTGCCGTACTAGGCAACCACGAGGGTTTTAGTATATATGATGAGCATAGCACCGTTGAATGGCTAAAAAATTTGGGCAATGTTGTGGTACTTATGGACTCTACTGTTTGCAATGAATATTTTTGCTTAACTGGCCGCATAGACCATAGCGTTGCAAAAAAATTGCACCGAAACAGAGCCCCGCTAAGCGAACTTATGCCAGAGAACAATTCCGTCCCTTGGTTTTTGCTAGACCACCAGCCAAGAGGTTTAGACAAGCAAGATACCGCTCTTTCTCGCTTGCCAAATTTTGCTATGAGTGGTCATACACATGCGGGTCAGTTTTTTCCGGCTACAATCGTAATTCAATTTTTATGGCCTTTGGTTTATGGGCTTGGCAATTTAAGTGATATTCCTTGGTATGTAACCAGCGGAATAGGCCAATGGATGCCAATACGCACTTTCACCCGTAATGAGCTTGTGCTGTTTGTTTTTGAATAATTTACTATATTTCTCAAATGTCTGTAAAAACAAACAATAGAATACTAATAATGGACGATTCCCAGGCTCTGCTGAAAGTTATGAGCCAAACACTCACTGAGCACGGCTATGAAGTTGAAACAGCCTTAAACGGCGTGCTTGGGTTGCAAAAAATGGAAACCTTCCGTCCCGGGCTTGCCATAATAGATATAATGATGCCAGAAATGGATGGTTATATGGCCACCAGAAAAATCAGAACTGCCTACCCAGATGTGAATATTGTGATGTTTTCTGCCCAGCCGGCCGCTGTGGTTGAAAAACAAGCTTTTTCTGCTGGAGCAGATTTATTTTTGCAAAAGCCAATCAGAGAGCCTGTACTGCTAGGTTTAGCAAAAAAATACACAGCCACTGAAGTTGCACCAGAAGAAGAAGAACACGAAACCGTTTTGCATTACGATTCAGACCAACCTTATACCATACACATTAGAACTTGTTATTTTTGCGGTTGCGACCATGTAAACTTTTTTGTGCCTCGCCCAGAAGCCTACGAAGAGCTATGGGATTATGGTTTATTCCCAAGATATGTTCCCAAGGAAGGCTTTCCCAAATGGGACTTTATGCGCACAATGGTTGCCGTTTGCCCAAGTTGCCTATTTGCCTCTTACGATATAAACGATTTTGCCGTGGATGCTAAACACACAACTTTCCCTTATAGCGGCGATGCCAAGCGAATTCTTTCAAGAGGAATAACTTCCCGCAAAAAAATGGTTGGTGTAGAAGACACAGAAACTATATTCTCTAATCCGAACCGAAATTTTCAAAGAGTTGTGGAATCTTTTCTATTAGCTGAAAAGGGCGGAAACGGTCTTGTGATTGGCGATAAAGAGGGAGTTTATTGCGATATCGGTTTTTATTCAACTATGTCTGCTGTGCTTGAACATTCCCGAACCCAAGACAAGATTGAATTTCAAAACAACCTGAGAAAAGCTCTTGACTTATTCTTAAATCAGTTGAAGATTCACAACACATCGAGAATCACAAGGGCAAAAACATACTATTTCATAATAACCCTTAACATGGCAACCGGAGCCTCCATTCGCGCAAACGAAATGAAACTTGAATTGGAAAACTATTACCGCAAAATAGGCGGCGCAGACGATGCCACCCAAGAAGAGAGAATGTGGAACGAAAGGTTGCTATATATCTGGAAAGAAGGCGTTAACGCAGATGTCGTAAGGGATGTTTCTTGGTAAGCTCAAAAATTTGGCATACCCGGAATTTTTAAGCCTTTGGTTATGGCTCCCACACTTTCTTGATAAGCACTGTCTTTTTTTGCAATGGCTTCATTGAATGCCGCCATAATAAGGTCTTCCAAAGCCTCAACATCGCTTGCATCCACTGCAACTGGAGCGATTTTCAACTCGGTTACCTCACCGTTTCCATTTATTGTGATTTTAACCGCGCCGCCGCCAGCTTCGGCGTTAAAGCTCTGACTCTGCAAATTCTCCTGAGTTTTCTTCATTTGAGTTTGCATCTTCTGCATTGAGCGAATCATTTGCTGCATGTCCATTTTTACTCTCCTTTATCCCTACAAGTTTCAATCCCATATATTTTACAAAATCTGCAAAATGAGAATTCTCCTTTAAGTCTTTTTCAAATATTAAGCCGGATGGAGTTGGTGGTGGCGGCGGTACCGATACTGGAACTGGTGTTGGTGCCAGTACTGGTGCCGGTGAAACTACCGATTTTTTTTTGGTTTTCCCTATCCAAGGGAACATTTGAAATATTTTTCAATGCCTCATTTATGTTCACCACTCTATCGAGCCAAGCAATTTTTGAAAATTCAGCCTCTGCAATCAAACGCGGATTTAAGCCGTGCTTTGCGGAGCATTTCTCACTTAGTTCCATTATTATTTTTGAAATTCGCAAAATATCACCTTGGTCAAATTCAGGGGCAAGTTTTTTCAAACTATCCAAACTCTCTGGAGATATTTCAAGCTGTTCTGCGGAAATACCGAGACGTGCATAGAGGAAGTTTCGCAAAAATCTTATAAAACCATCTAAGAACACCTGTATTTCTGCACCTGCAAGAGTTGCTTTTTCCAAAATGGCAAAACTGCCTTTTGCATCGTGGGCTTCAAATGCCTTAATGAGTTCAACATATAGAGCATCGGGCGGGATTCCAAGTGCCTTTTGAGCGGATTCTGCTGTTATGGAACTCCCGCTGTATGCAAAAACCTCGTCAAAAATCGTTAAAGCATCGCGCATTGAACCATCTGCTTTTTCAGATATTATGGAAAGAGCCTCAGGAGCAACCTTTATGCCCTCTTGTTCGCATATAAAAGCCAGTCGCTTTGAAATTTGCAACCCAGAAAGTCTTTTAAAATCAAAGCAAAGCACTCTGGATAAAATTGTGGCAGGGATTTTGTTTGGGTCTGTGGTGGCAAATATAAAAACCAAATACAAAGGCGGTTCTTCCAATGTTTTTAACATAGAATACCAAGCCTGTTTTGAAAGAGCGTGAACTTCGTCTATTATTAAAACCCTGTATTTGCTATTCATAGGCGGGTACTGCGTACCTTCAAGAACTAAACGCATATCATCCACGCCATTGTTGCTTGCCGCATCCATTTCCATAACATCCATAGACAAGCCTGCCGTTATGGCTTTGCAGCTCTCGCACTGCCCGCAGGGTTTTTGCTCGCTTGCCGCTGTGCAATTCAGCATTGCAGCCAAAATTCGTGCTGAAGTTGTTTTGCCTACTCCTCTTGTTCCAGAAAACAAAAAAGCGTGATGAATATTGCCCGTGGTTATGGCATTTTTGAGCGTTTGCGCAATATGCTCCTGCCCCACCATCTCGCTAAACGAGCGTGGCCGCCATTTCCTTGCCATTGCTATATAGGGCATAATGGACGATACAAGATTTGAACTTGTGACCCCTACCATGTCAAGGTAATACTCTAACCAACTGAGCTAATCGTCCGAGCTTGGATAAAATATAGAAAATTATCCAACGGTTGTCAAACCCAAAAGCAATATATGCCATTTACTATATTTCCAACTAAATTAATGAGCCTCTCCACCACACAAGCCGTTGAACTCTTTAACTTGCCTTTTCAAGAATTGGCAACTCTCTCAAATGATTTCAAAGAAGAACTCCACGGCAAAAATGTTTTTTGGGTTTGCAATAGGCAAATAAACTATACAAATGTGTGTCGCTTGCATTGCAGTTTTTGCGCGTTTTCAAAAATAAAAAAGGATTCTCCACTTGCTTATAATATGAGTTTGGAAGAAATTTCAGAAAAAGCAAAAGAGGCCGTAAATTTAAGAGCAAAGGAATTGCACATAGTGGGAGGGCTTCACCCCGATAATCCTTTTTCTTATTACACAGATATGCTTAAAATGCTCAGAAAAGATTTTCCAAGTGTGAATTTAAAATGCTTTACCGCTGTGGAAATTTGCCATTTTGCAAAGCAGGAAAATAGGAGTGTAGAAAGTATTTTGGCAGAGTTAAAAAAGGCAGGTTTAGACACAATGCCTGGTGGTGGTGCGGAAATTTTAGTGGAAGAAATAAGAGAGAAAATTTGTGAACAAAAAGAAAGCGGCGATGAATGGCTCTCCGTTCACAGGGCTGCGCACAAACTTGGAATCCCAACAAATGCAACTATGCTCTTTGGGCATATAGAAAGCATAGAGCATAGGGTTAAGCATTTATCCATGCTGCGCGATTTGCAAAGCGAAACAGGTGGCTTTTTGGCTTTTTTGCCACTTGTGTTTTTGCCGCAAAACAATGCCCTTGGCAGGCAAGTGAAAAACAGAACTAGCGAAGAGGATATTTTAAAAACCATAGCCGTTTCAAGGCTTTTTTTAGATAATATTCCTCACATAAAAGCCTATTGGGTGCAGCTCGGCATAGAAACTGCCTTAAAAGCTCTGCACTGCGGAGCCTCAGATTTGGATGGTACTGTTATGGAAGAGAAAATCTCGCATTCTGCGGGAGCAAACAGCCCAAACGAGATAAATGCTGCCCTTTTGCAAGAGCTAATAAATAATCAAGGGCTTGTTCCCATAGAGCGAGACGCTTTTTATAAATTTTCTACATTATCCTTATGAAAAATTATTTACCCTTTGTAGTAGCGGCTCTCTTTTTTTATGCCTGCAGTAGTAGCGACCCTAAAAGCAGAAAAGAGGCTCTTTACATTCCAACAGATATGCCCGATATATGCCAAAATGTGGATTTTAATGTGGACAAAGGTATGCGCGAAACCTGCGGGGTAAAGCCAGCTCGTTATCAGGCTTACCGTAATGTACCAATGCAAAGATATTTGATAAATCCAAGTCAGGCATCAATAGTGAAAAGCGGAGATAAAATTGAAATCCGTTTTCCCAACACACATCCAGTTTCACTAGATGAGGAACAAGTTTCTGGTGTTACGTTCAGCGATTCAAAGCGACTGGCAAAAATTCAAAATACAATGGATTACAAAGAATTTTTCAACGAAAAAAAACAACGTTATAAACTATTCAAACTCACAATCCCATCTGATACAAAACCAGAAATAGAGAACAATCTGTGTTTTAGAGTTCCTGAACTGAAAGGTAGTGACAGAACACGTTCTGCTGCTATGGCTGCGCAAATGGAACTCATCTCTTGCGAAACATTAGATGAATTAGTGAAAAAATATGTTAATTAATTATGGCTTGGTTTATAACTTTTTTAGCTATTGCCCTCATTGTAGCTACGGCTGGGGCTAAACATCGCGCAAGCCAGCGTTATAATTTGCCGCTCGAAAATCCTGCGCTTTCTCTTGCCATATTAAAAGAAAGCCTGTTAGAAAACCCAAGCGAATACGCCTTGCAAACATTGAAGGATTTTGCCTCCGAACAAAATTTAACCATTCCTTCGGCGGAATACCCACTTGACAAAGCGAAAACCATTGTGCTGGACGATGATGTTTTTTTGCAGCAAGCAGCTTGGCTTGATTCCCTAACTCCCTTGGAATTTAAAGAAGAACCTCAAACAGAAAAAACACTTGCAAAGGGAATTTTAAGACTTTATAGCGATGATGCAATTTTCAAAGCCTTGAAAGAATTTTCTCAAAAATTTCCCAGTGAAAAACAGCAAAAGCTGGAACAAGGTTACCGTACACTTTGCGAACACAGGGATAATAGCAAAGCAGATTATGATTCCTTGGAAAAGCTGAGAATGGAAAAAGAAAAATGGGAAAAATTGGCTAGAGAATGGTTTACCGCATAACCATTGTTTTGCTTGGCCTTATAGGCTATGGGCTTACACTCGCCCGAACACTCAGTTTTTGGGATTGCGGGGAATATATTGCGGCCTCCAATGTACTTGGCATTCCGCACCCACCGGGGAACCCGCTTTTTGTTATGCTCGGCAGGGTTTTTATTTTGCTCTTTGGCTGGTTAAAAGGACCAGCCTTTGCGGTGAATTTAATGAGCGCCCTCAGTTCAATTTTATGCTGCTTACTTATTTTTGAAATAACAAAGAAAATTTTGCCAAAAGAAAGCCCAAATTTGCTAGCTTTTTTTGCCGCATCAATTTCGCTTTTCGGAGATACCTTTTGGTTCAATGCCATAGAAGCTGGAGCATACAGCATTTCGATGTGCATAATAATGCTGCAAATATGGGCTGTTCTAAAATGGAAAGAAATCAGCAACAATAAATATTTGCTTTTCATAATATACATAGCCTTTTTAGGTCTTGGATTTCACACTTTTTGTTTGTTGCCTTTGCCTGCAATTTTTGTTTTTGTTTTGTTTAATAGAATAAAATTTCCAGTTAAATTCTTTTTCGCTGCTGCATTTTTAATTGTTTTGGGATTTTCTTCTCAGCTTTACTTGCCAATTCGCTCTTCTACAGAACCGATTTTGAATGAGAATAATCCAGAGGAATTGAAAGATTTTTTGGATGTTCTAGGTAGAAAGCAATATGGCAATATGAATATGTTTGAACGGGCTTTGTATCGCAGAGCTGCGCTAACAAATCAACTTGGATTTTCTGAAAACATAGGGTATTTGGGTTATCATTTAAATCAATTTTTGCACGCTCCTTTGGGTGCACAAAACCCCGGTGTTTGGCAAGAAGGTTTGTCCGAAAAATTTCAATTTTTTCACCGCATAATCTTTGAATTTTTGCTTATAGCAATATTTACTGGCGTTTGGCTTTGCAGAAAAAATTCAGGTATTATTTTAGTTACCTTTATGTTTTTGTTGAGTTCTGTTGGTTTAGCATTATATTTGAATTTGGCAGATGGCACAAGAACAGATAGTTACAATGCAAAACGCTGGAATGCAAGTATCAAAGAATTGCGAAAATTTGTTCCCGATTCAATTCCAAATTTACCGAACATCAACGAACTGAATGCACAATATTCCTTTTACACCGCATTGCCAGCATCTATGCGGGAAATGTGGATAAATGGCGCAACCAAAGCAAAAGGCTTAAAAACTTTTTTTGCATGGCAAGATATTTTGGAAGAACAAGGAAAAGAAATGATAGATTTGCCGCGAATGGCTCACAGAGAAGTGCGAAATAGGGATTATTTTTTCACTCCTGCATTTTTGTTTTTTGCCATAATGGCAGCCGTGGCGTGCAGTGCTGGTCTTCAGAGAATTAATTCCACAAAATGGAAAAAAATTGCCGACTGCGTACTTGCATTTGCGTGGCTTGTACCTTTCATAAGCCATTTCAGTTCACATAACCGCTCTCAAGATTTTATAGCAAGGGATTTTGCCATAAATATTTTAAATAGTATTCCACAAAACGGCATTCTAATAACTTATGGAGATAATGATACATTCCCTCTATGGTATATGCAAATGGTGGAAAAACACCGAACAGATGTTGTTGTTATAAACGAAAGCCTTTCTTATGGCGAGTGGTATAGGGAGCAGATTTTGGAGAATTATCCAGATTTGAATGTAGGGGAGAGTGAGGAGAATTTTATTAAGGGGATAATAGAAAATCATTGGCCAGAGAGAAGTATTAATTTTATGATTGGAGCAAATCCGCACGATTACAAGGAATTTTCTGAAAATATGCCACTGATTGGGCTTGTTAGAAATTTGGGCATGGATAATCAAAAAGCAGATTCATTGCTAATTGAAAATCTCTCAAAGAATTACCAATATTCAGAACTTAAAGCAAGAGGTCAAGAAGCAAACGAACAGACAATAACCATCTACCGTTATTTGGCAAGGATGGCTTTGACTAAGGAACCGAATGAGGAGCAGAGCGAGATTTTGATGAAGTTAATTAATCCTTAATGCATCAAATAGAAATACTAGATGCGTGGAATTTTCTACATTACCCCTTAGCCAAAACCGGAGGCAAAATGAGCATAACAGTAAAAAAAGCAGGCGATACTGAAAAAAACGAAATGGAGTCAAAGCCTATATGGGAATGTGAGGTTTCGGAATTTGACTGGCATTATGATAGCGAGGAGAGATGTCTTCTTATAGATGGCGAAGTGACGGTTTCTTACGATGGCGGAAGCGTTTCCTTTGGCTC
>Ga0268262_10005016_pt1 | contig 13335 bp, 11 predicted proteins | sample TergutNc150P3_FD_190354 | JGI IMG/M metagenome (GOLD analysis project Ga0268262, IMG submission 190354) | Nasutitermes corniger P3 segment gut microbial community from laboratory colony in Florida, USA - Nc150 P3 (SPAdes) (version 2) | ecosystem: Host-associated > Arthropoda: Insects >... | reverse complement strand
TTCTTGTAATGCATAGGTAAACTCCGTTGGATAATACCGCTTCCAGACGATTATTGTCTAGTGGTCTGAATTTGTCCAGCCTGTTAATATTTAAAATGCAATATTTACTGATTTGTATAAAACCGTTATCCCTCAATTTTTCGTATATTTGATACAGGCGGCTTTTAACAATATATTTTTCCTTCTCACAGCAGACGATAGTTTTGCCGTCAATACTTTCAATGTAATAAATGTCAGAAACATTTACCAGTTTTACAATGTCATCTGAATAGCATTCTATTTGTATGTCAACCGATTTTATAAATGAGACAATACGTTCTACAATTTTATTCTTTACCGGGTATTTAATTGATATTTCGATGTCTTTTTGCAAACCATTTTGTTCAAGATTTATAATCATAATTTATTTTACAACTATTTTTGGGTTTTGTAAAATAGAAAATAATGTTAATAAAAACCCTTCACTTTATTTAGCGTTAATAACGGCTTCTTTCATTTCCTTTACATAACCGTAAATGTGCGGCGCGGCTTCCGCTCCGTACTGCGCGGACAATTTTACAAGCGCGCTTCCTACGATTACTCCATCGGCAATTCGCGCCATTTGAGCCGCCTGCTGTGGGGTGTGAATGCCAAAGCCGATTGCGATAGGTACTGATGTTACAGATTTAATTACCGCGGTAATTGGAGCAAGATCTGTGGTTATCTCCCTGCGCACGCCTGTTACGCCCATTGAGGAAACAAGGTAGATAAAACCGGAAGCGGTCTTAGCGATTTCTTTTATTCGCGCTTGTGAAGTTGGAGCGATTAGCGAAACAAGATCGATGCCGTGCTTGCTTGCCGCTTCCTTCACAGGCGGCTGTTCTTCAAATGGCAGGTCGGGAACGATAATGCCGTCTAAGCCGACATCTTTGCAACGTTTAAAAAAAGCGTCATAACCGTAATGAAAAACAGGGTTAACGTATGTCATAAACAGAAGGGGGACGCTTGTCTCTTTTCGCAAATCAGCGACAAGGGCAAATAATTTTTCTACGGTTGTTCCGGCGGCAAGGGCGCGGTTATTCGCTTCCTGAATTACAGGTCCTTCCGCGATTGGATCTGAAAAAGGAATTCCAATTTCTACTATGTCCGCGCCGGCTTTTACCATCTGCATAATAAATTCTTTTGATTTCTCAATAGTAGGGTCTCCGCCCGTAACAAAACCGATAAATGCCTTGCCGTTTTTAAAAGCGTTTTGTATATTACTCATTTAAATCTCTCCCCCTGTAGCGGGCAATTGCCGCCACATCCTTGTCGCCTCGGCCTGAAAGGCAGATAATCATGCTTTCATCGGCGGAAAAATTACGCGCTATTTTTTGGGCGTGGGCGACTGCATGGGCGCTTTCTATCGCGCAGATAATTCCCTCAGTACGGGAAAGATACTCAAAGGCGCAGACGGCTTCTTCATCGGTGACCGGCGCGTACTGCGCGCGTTTGGTGTCATACAGCCATGCGTGTTCAGGCCCGATACCGGGATAATCCAACCCCGCCGATATTGAGTACACGGGGGCGATTTGCCCTTCTTCGTTCTGGCAAAAATAGGATTTCATTCCGTGAAAAATACCCACTTGCCCCTTTGCGATTGAAGCCGCGTGTTTTTCAGTGTTGATACCGGAGCCTGCCGCCTCACAGCCGATAAGCTTCACTGCCCCATCATTTATAAAATTGTAAAAAATACCCATAGCATTACTGCCGCCCCCGACACAGGCAAGTACGGCGGCGGGAAATTTTCCCTCCGCGGCAAGTATCTGCTCCCTTGCCTCCCTGCTGATCACTGCCTGAAAATCGCGCACAATTACCGGAAAGGGATGCGGTCCCATCACCGAGCCAAGCACATAATGCGTGTCATGGACTCTGCTTACCCATTCGCGCATAGTTTCATTCACCGCGTCCTTGAGCGTCATCGTTCCGGTTGTCACGGGATTAACTTTTGCACCTAACAACTCCATGCGGTAAACATTAAGCGCCTGACGCTCGGTGTCTTCTTTCCCCATGAAGATTTCGCACTCCATTCCCAGAAGAGCCGCGGCGGTCGCCGCCGCAACACCGTGTTGACCCGCTCCCGTTTCGGCGATAATTCTTGTCTTGCCCATTTTTTTTGCAAGTAACGTCTGCCCCAGCACATTGTTGATCTTGTGGGAACCGGTGTGATTCAAGTCTTCGCGCTTCAAATAAATTTTCGCGCCGCCAAGATCGCGGGTCATTTTTTCCGCGTAATAAAGGAGGGAAGGACGGCCCGCGTAATTTTTTAAAAGGGCGTCCAACTCCGCTTTGAAGGCGGGATCGTCTTTGTAATGGTTATAGGCTTGTTCAAGATTGATGATCTCATTCATCAGTGTTTCAGGAATATACTGTCCGCCGTATTCGCCGAACCTGCCGGAGAATTTCTTTTCTTCTTTCATAGAGGTTATCCTTGTCTAAAAGTCTCTGTTAATCTTAATATTTTTTCTCGATCTTTTATATAGTCTGTTTCCACTCCGCTTGAGACATCAATGGCAAACGGTTCAAGCGCCATTGCCTGTTTAATATTTTCTATGTTGATGCCGCCTGCAAGGAACCAGGGTTTTGGAAACTTAACCGAGCCAAGCTTTTTCCAATCGAATGTTCTGCCGGAACCCGCGCCTGAATCAATTAAAAAATAATCTACATGATTTGACATATTCCTTAACTGCGAATTAAGCGACTTATCGCCGAAGATTACTGTTTTTATCACTTTAATCGGCGGAATAACAGACTGCCTGATGTTTGTCCTGCTTAGCTTTTTTAATTGCGCGATATAACTTTCATCTTCATTGCCGTGAAGCTGGGCAATGGAAATAATGCCGTTATGGTACAATTCTGTAATAAATGCGATAGGCGCGTTTACAAACACGCCGACGGGAGTTATCCCATCCGCAAGACGGAAGCGCAGATATTGTGCGAGAGGAGCGGAGACCTGTCTTGGACTTTTGGCAAATACAAAACCGGCAAAATCCGCGCGCGATTCATTTATGTAATCAATGTCCTCGTCGCGGGACAATCCGCATATTTTAATACGCATGATTATACTATAGCATATTTACATACAAATTGATAATAGCAATATCTACTATTATCATTTTTGCATATATTTAACCTTAAAAAAATCCAGATTTCGAGGGAACCATGCGGGATCAAGAGCAGGTCCATTATAAAGTTCAAAATCATCCGCCATTCCGGATCCATTTTGTTCTTCATTATCAATGGTAAGATCATACCAAATAGACAATTTGGAATAAACGTTTCCTTTTTTATATTCATTAATTATATTTTTCATATCATTATCTGTAAGATTTTTTTCAATAAAAATATAATAATAGTTCAGCATATAATCAGATTCCTTTTTCTCGGCTAATGGTTCTGCAATTTTAGAGACCGCCACATTGCCGTTTTCTTCAAGATAGATTAGATTAAATTCTCCGATTATATTTCCGTCTTCATCCGCCATTTCATTTAGGTATATGGAAATATTTATTTCATCTCTTTTTAATGAAATATCGTAATTACCAATTATTATATTACCGTTATCAAATTCAAATCGGGAAATTTGATAATCGCCGGAATATTGAACAGGTATACAAAAATAATAGCCTTTTTCATTATTTAAAAAGAAAATAGATAGCGTGTCTTTCAATGAAAAATTATACTTGGAAAAATCATTTTGGCGTGTTTTTGCGCAATTCGATAAATTAATTAACGCTAATAAACCAATAATACATAAATAGACATTAATTTTTCTTTTTATATAACTATTATACAACATTTTTCAATTCTTTCAAATAAGCCTTCCTATCCGCCGCTCTCATTAAACTCTCGCCGATCAAAACAGCGTCCACGCCGGTTTTTTTTAATTCGCGAATATCATCCGCTGTTTTTATTCCGCTCTCCGCGACAGTCAGTATTCCTGAAGGAAGTTGTCCTTTTAAGCTTGATGTCAGTCCCGTATCAACACTAAACGTGGTAAGGTCGCGGTTGTTAATGCCGATGATACGCGCTCCCGCCGCAAGAGCTTCCCGCGCTTCCCCTTCGCTGTGGATTTCTACAAGACAGTCTAAAGCTAACTCTCTTGCGGTGGCAATAAACTCCGTTAATGTTTGTTGTTCCAGCAGGGCGCAGATTAAAAGTATTGATTTTGCTCCCAGTAATTTTGCTTCGTAAATTTGGTATTGGTCAATAATAAAATCTTTTCTAAGCGTTGGAATTTTCACAGCGGCGGAAATTTCGCGTAAATATTTATCGCTACCCAAAAAAAATTCAGGTTCCGTTAAAACGGAAATTGCCGAGGCTCCGCCTTCTTCATACTCCTTCGCAATTTCCAGCCAGGGAAAATCTTCCGCTATTACGCCCTTTGAAGGCGACGCTTTTTTTACCTCACAGATGAATGAAAGCCCTGGAGCGGCAATTGCGCTTTCAAAGGGCAGGCGATTTTTATCAACGTGTTCAGTTTCAGCTAACTTAAACGCCTGTTCCCGCGCTTGTTCAAAAGAGAGGGTATTTTTTGCCCTTTCTACGCGGACAAGCGTACTTGAAGCTATTTTGCCTAAGATAGCGGGCGGATTTTTCAAGAGGGGAAGCCTCCTAAGCTGTTTTCTTATGAGACATAGAAATAAATGTTTTAAGTTGTTCACTTGCCTTGCCTGAGTCAATTGCTTCTTCCGCAATAGCGACGGCTTCCTTTATGCCAATTTCAGGTTTAGCAATGTGAATTGCAGCGGCGGAATTAAGAAGTACCGCATTTCGTTTGGGGCCTTTCTCTCCCGCTAAAATACTCCTTGTAATCTGCGCGTTTTCCGCAGGCGTTCCGCCCAATATATCTTCTTTTTTACAGCGTTCAAATCCAAATTGTTCCGGTTTAATTTCATAACTTTTAATAAATCCGTCGCGTAATTCGCAGACTGTAGTGGGAGCGCTAAGAGAAATTTCGTCTAACCCGTCCTGACCGTAAACAACCATCCCTCTTTTTACTCCAAGATTGCACAAGACTTTCGCCATCGGCTCAACAAGATCATGCTCGTATACGCCTAACAATTCCATGTTTGCGCCCGCTGGATTTACCAAAGGGCCGAGCATATTAAAAATTGTGCGAATGCCAAGCTCGCGCCTGACCGGAGCAACATATTTCATCGAAATATGATAATTTTGAGCAAAGAGAAAACAAAGATTTATGGCTTTTAAAAGCTCCAAACTTTGTTCGGGTGGGATTGTTATATCAACTCCAAGGGCTTCAAGAACGTCCGCCGCGCCCGTTTTGCTTGTCGCCGCGCGGTTGCCGTGTTTCGCGACAGGAAACCCCGCCGCAGAAATAACCAGCGCGGAAGTAGTCGATATATTGAATGAATTGGAATGATCCCCGCCGGTGCCGACAATTTCCAGTACGTCCATGTCATGCAAAATTCTGACACAGTGCTTACGCATTCCCGCGGCTGAAGCGGTAATTTCATCAATAGTCTCGCCTTTCACGGACATTGCCGCAAGGTAAGCCGCCATCTGTATTTCGCTGGCCTTCCCTTCCATAATTTCATTCATAACGGTTTCGGCGCATTCATAAGAGAGATCCTCTCTTCTTGCCGCCTGTATAATTGCTTCTTTTATCATATTTACTCTATACCGCAAATTTAAAAAAATTACAAGATAGAAACATAATAAAATCTTTACATCTGTCTTCTCTTACTTGTATTTTGCTTTTTAGATTGATAAAGTTTTAATATATGACGATGCAGTTATCTCCCTACCGCTTGAGCAAGGCGCGAGATGTATACAATTTTTTCAATGTCTTAAACGCCGTTTCCTGGAATCTGCTGGTAGGAATTATAATAACTTTATTCGCCCTCAGACTGGACGCTTCCTCAACCTATATCGGGCTTATGAGCGCCGCCTTTTACATTGCGTTATTTCTGCTTCCGCTTGGCAAATTACTTGCAAAGAGATTTTCAATAATCGGAATTTTCAGCTTTACATGGATAGCGCGATCAATCTGTATGATACTCGCCGCGGCCGCTCCGTTTGTTGATTACGCGGGACACAGAAACATTGCTCTTCTTTTGGTTATAATCGGAGTATTTTTGTTTCATCTTTTCCGCGGTGTTGGAATGATTGGAAATAATCCTGTTTTAAGTTTATTGGCAAGCGGTCCCGATCGCGGCAGTTATATGACGCAGATTCAAATTATCAATAGCGCGATTGGAATGTTCGGAAGTTTCCTGATAGCGATGGTGCTCGGTATGGAGCCTCCGATTTTTGTATTTTCAATTTTGTTGATTATCGGGGTAATTACAGGGGTAATAAGCGGGTATGTTATCAGAAAAGTGCCCGAGCCTTCCATTCAACAGGAAACAGACGACGGGATAAAAAAAGAAAAACAAGGCTTGCTGATATTTTTAAAGACGCTTTTTCCAATGACCATCTGCGGAATTTTTTGATAATTTTCTTTCTTGCCATTCTTGTGTCAGGCGTTACGCGAACATTTGTCATCGTTTACGCGCGCGAAGTGTTTGGGCATAATGACGGCCTAATTTCCCTGTACACTGTTTTTGGCGGACTTGGCTATCTTATGGTCGGCCTAATTGTTAAATTTTTGGTAGATCGCATCGGCGCGAAGCCGCTTTTCCTTGTTTGTGTGATTCTGGGACTTATAAGTTTAATCCCCGTCGTTTTTATTCCGCAAACGGCGGTTGAAAATGTAGCGGGTTCCATTCTTTTTCTGGCGTTTTTATTTTTTATGCTGAACTTTGGCTTTCTTGGTTCCGAAGGAATCGCGCAGACTTATTTTTTTGGACTGGTTCCGCCTGAAAAAACGCTTGACATGGGAATCCTCTATTTTTTCATTTTAGGCATTGCCGGCGCAAGCGGTTCTTTTTTGGCGGGGCTTTTCCTTGACTTCTTCCGTTTTATCGGGTTCTCTCATTTTTTAGCGTTTAAAATTCTTTTTTTTATAATGATAGGTTTAACGGTACTTGCCCTCTCCATGCAGAAAAAAATGAAACCTTTAGACTCTCTTCCGCTGTCAAACGCGCTGGAAGTTATTTTCTCCGTCAGGGACCTTCGCGCGATAAGTTTGTTAGGCAAACTGAATAAAGCGGAAGATTCATCGCAGGAGAAGATGCTTCTCGGCGAATTGCACAATACCCCTTCCCATCTTGCGATTGACGGAATACTGGAACGGGCGTGTTCGCCAAAAATGGCTACGCGCACGGAAGCGATAAGGGCGCTTGAAATGCTTCAGAAGCTGAATAAGAAAGCGGAGAAAGCGTTAGTTGACGACGCTGTGAATAATCCTTACACTACCGCATATATTTCCGCGCGTATTTTGGGAAAACAGAATTGCACCGATGCCATTCCCATGTTACGCGAAATTACCAAATCAGGGGATTATATGCTCGCGGGAGAAGCGATAATCGCCCTTGCAAGAATGAAAGATGAAGATTTTCGTCCCGAAATAGAAAAATTAATTTTAAGTTCGGATAACCCCCGGCTTAAAATCATGGGAGCGGAAGCTCTTGGCATATATCATAATGTTGAATCCGTTCATGTATTACTGGGTCTTTTGCGCGAAAAAAATCCGCCGCCGTATTTAAGGGACGAAATTATACTTGCAATTGCCGCAATAATTGACACGCAAAAAAAGTTTTACAAAATTTTAGCCAAGTTTGCGGCGGATAATTCCCTTGCCGCGACTCTGGCGGCGGACGAAGCGGAAGAAGCTCTTGAATTTGTCAAAACCGCTCTTGGTAAAAAGAAAGCGTCAGAAGAAAAAATATCAGAGGTAAAATCCTATGCCGAGAATTTCCAAAATGCCGTAAATAAATATGTAAAAGAAAATGACGGCGCGTCATTATCGCGCCTGATTCAGGAATTACCCGATGAATATTTAAAAGCCGGAGTTGTTATAAAGTCTGTTTTTTCAGAAGCGGTTATTGATGATGATTTAAGCGGCTATGATTCACTTCGCTTATTAATTGTTCATTGGTCTTCGCAGGAATTGCGCATCTGGGCGGTTATGTTGAGGTAAAAGGATTTACTCTAAATCGCAAAGGTTCTCACAAAGAGCACGAAGGGACAAAGATCACAAAGAGGTAAAGAAGGAGTTTTTGTCCGAAAGTTACGCGTGGGATTTATGATAAGATAAAGGACTAAAACATTAAAAGTGTTCAATAAATAATCTTCTGGAATTTATTTTTAACCCTGTGCATGAGCGGCAGTCAATCCTTTACGAAGCAAAGCAGCAATAATTTCCTAAGGCAGTTTTCGGGAGGCTATCGCCTTTGCGTTAAGAATTTTTGCGGTAGCTTCATCAATACCAATTGCCCCCACTTAAAAAAAGTCATAAATAAAGTTGAAAGTTTTTTATAAAATTATACTTGACAATACAGAGATTTTTTGCGATAATAAATACAGGCGGTAGCCGAAAAGCCGTATATGCGAGGACGATCGGTCTGATTTATCAGATGGGTCATGTTTCCCAATTACGGCTTTTTTTATTGGGCAGGGAAAAATTTTACATTTTTAAGTGTGTAATATCTGAATTTTGCAATATCATTGATTCCCTTCCTTACAGTGATGATAACCTTAAACAATATCCCATTAACTTTACAGGCGCTTTCAAATTGACTTACACCTTCAATTTCAGGTCTATTCTTGTAATCAGGATTTTCTCCTGTAAATATTCCGTTTTCGAGGAAGAAATCCAATAATTGCACCGATATAATATGTTCCCGTTTTCTTGATTTTCGCCACCACTCCATAAGCCCGTCTCGTGAAACTCGTATTTGGTTCTGGGTATCTTTATTTATAAAAATTTTCTTTTGAAATTTTTGTTTGGCAATTTGAAGATAGTGATATTTTAACTGTCCTATTGAGAACTTTTTATCTTCTTCGGTTTCCCAAATTTCGGGAATGCTTATTATTTCTGGCATATAATTTTGATGTTAGCATATCTAAATTTCACGTGAAAGTCTATATAAGTCAATAAAAGTAAACACACTATAGAAATTTTATACCTTTCTCCCCTCGTTCTTGCGGGTTCGTGGTAAAAATTCTTCGTTTCCTATTCGTAATATCTTCTGCGCCACTTGATTAAAATAACTATTTCTGTTATTCCTAAAATATGCCTGAAAAACAAGACGCCGCGAGCCGGTTAGGCACCGAATCTATCGGAAAACTATTAATAAGATTCTCTGTCCCAGCGATAACCGGAATGCTGGTAAACGCGCTCTACAATGTAGTTGACCGCATCTTTGTCGGCCAGGGCGTGAACGAAATCGCTCTTGGAGGGCTTTCCCTTGTACTGCCGCTTATGACCATCGGTATGGCTTTTGCAATGCTCTTTGGCATTGGTGCAGCTAACATGATCTCCATGCGTCTTGGTCAGGGACGGCGGCAGGATGCGGAAAACGCAATGGGCCACTGTTTTTTCCTGCTGATAGGCATTTCTATTGTAATGATGATTATCGGGCTTTGCTTCATTGATCCGGTTATTTCCATGATGGGAGCGGAGGGCAGCGAGGCTATTAGTTATGCAAAAGATTATTTTCGCATAATACTTTACGGTATGCTGTTTTTCACGGTAAGCTTCGGACTGTCTCACTGTACAAGGGCGCAGGGTTTTCCGACAATTTCAATGCTCTCCATGATCATGGGAGCGGTGCTTAATACCATACTCGATCCTATTTTTATTTTTGTGTTTAAATGGGGCGTAAAAGGAGCGGCTTGGGCGACTATCATTTCCCAATTTTCTTCGTTTGTTTTTATTTTTATCTTTATCACAAGCAAGAAAGCGGTTGTAAGGCTTAACCTCAGCGCTTTCAAACTTGATTTCTCCGTTGTTCAGCAGATCATGGCTTTTGGTTCAGCGCAATTTCTGCTTCAGTTTATGATGTCCGCCGTGCAATTTTTGTACAATAAAAGCGTGGGCTGGTACGGAGCCGCCGCTCTTGGAGTGGCAAATGGCGACGCGGTTGTTCTTTCGGGAATGAATATAAACGGCTCCATTATGATGCTTATACTCATGCCTGTTTTTGGGATTAATCAGGGGGCGCAGCCGATACTTGGCTATAATTACGGGGCAAAGTTATTCCGCCGCGTGTTACGCGCATACTTGGGCGCGATAGGAGCAGCCACAATAATATGCGTCTTTGGATTTGCAATAGCTCAATTTTTCGCGCATCATTTGGTTAGGGTATTTGTGCCGGACGGAAGCGACGCGCTCATGCGGTTTACGCCCCGGGCGATGAGGATAATGCTGCTGTTACTGCCTGTCGCAGGTTTTCAGATTGTTTCAACAAATATGTTTGTAGTTACAGGCCGCCCGAAAATATCGATCTTCCTTTCCATGCTCAGGCAATGTATCGCCCTCATTCCTTGTATACTTATCTTTGGAAAAATATGGGGACTTTGGGGCGTGGTTGCCGCCGCCCCGGTCGCCGACGGCTTTTCTTTTATCATTACGGGGATATTAATTATATTTGAATTAAGAAAATTAAGACGCGATTTAGCCATTAATCCCGCATAATCAATTATTTCAGGCAAATATCTCCTACTTGACTGAAAATTACAGTTTTTATATTCTTTAATACATGAGTAGTTCCGGCGGAAGCGCTTTTTTTTCCGCCCTTACCGTCAAATTAATCGCCGCTATTACTATTATAATCGTAATTATAATAGGCATGGCTCTTGGTTTGTCTCTTGCGATGACGGCAAATACAAAAAATCAGGAAAATTTTGTTGAATTGGCTCCCGCGCTCCCGACAAAACTCCTTGATATTAACGATAACTTAATTACCGAGTTTGCATCCGATGAAAAACGCGAAATGGTTTCTTTAAACGAACTGCCAAGGCATTTAATTAATGCGGTTATATCCCGCGAAGATCCTGATTTTTACAGTCATCACGGTTTTAGTATTCGCGGTATTACGCGCGCCGTAATAGGGCAACTGCTTAAAAAAAGTTGGGGCGGCGGTTCTACAATTACCCAGCAGGTAGCGGGCACATTGTATTGCGACCGGAATGAACGCACTATAAAGCGGAAAATCAGGGAATTGTGGTGGGCTTTCCAGATGGAAAGGCGCTATACGAAAAATGAAATTTTAGAGATTTATCTTAATTATATGCCGATGGGTCCCGGCACTTACGGAGTAGAAACCGCAAGCAAATATTTTTTCAATCACAGTTCGCGCGAGGTAGACCTTGCCGAATCCGCAGCTTTGGCCGTATTGCTTTCAGGTCCGAGCCGTTTTGATCCGTTAAGAAATCCAAATCTTGCAAGAGACAGACAGCACTTTGTTCTTGAGCGCATGATTCAATTTGGTTATGCCGATAAATACGAAGCTGAAGCCTCCTTTAGCGCCTTTTGGGATAAGTTTGATTATACAAGACCTGCCCTGTCCGCGTATCTTACCCGCGAAGACAAGGCCCCGTGGTTCAGCGAATATGTGCGCCGCGAACTTGACGTGATGATGTACGGTACAAGAGATTATTTCCGCGACGGTTATGTCGTGCATACGACTTTAAATCTTGCTCATCAAAAAGCCGCGGATACTTATGTAGCCGAAGGGCTTGAAAAGGCAAATATTGAATACAAGGCTTTAAACAGAAGAAGCAATGTTCAGGCGGAGCGGGTTTATCTGCCTATTGTAGATCTGTTAACGCTTACTTTTAATCTTGTAGATATTCGCATAGGCACTGCCGGACAAAATGAAAGCAGGGCGCTTTCGCGTTACACGCGGACTGTTAACCCAATAGTTGATATGGCCGCTTTGGTTTTTGGTCTTTCTGATTTAAAAGATATGACTGTTTCCGGTTTTGAGAAACTTAGGACAAATATTGAAGAAAATGTCGTCGAAGGCGCGCTTATTACGATAGAAAACGATACGGGATTTATTACTGCAATTGGCGGATCAAAATATGACGAATCAAATCAACTTATTCGCGCAACACAAGCCAGCGTTACGCCGGGGTCTTCGTATAAACCATTGTATTATTCAGCCGCTATAGACAGCAAACAGTTTACGGCAGCCACATTAATTTATGACGCGCCTATGGCGTTTCATAATGAGGATGGCACTTACTATGTTCCGAACAATTACGGCGGAGCGTGGAGAGGGCCTTTGCTGCTTTACACCGCGCTTGCGTTATCGTTAAATATTCCCGCATTAAAAGTGCTTGAAACAATCGGCTTTGACGCCGCCATCAGCAGATCCGCCGCTCTTTTGGATATTACAGACCCGGCTCAAATCCGGCGTATTTTTCCGCGTTATTATCCAATGGGATTGGGAATCATTTCCGTTTCGCCGTTACAGATGGCAAGGGCATTCTCGGTTTTTGCAAATCAGGGGCGTAGTGTTACTCCAATCGCAATTCGCACTGTAGAAGATCGTAACGGCAGAGTTGTATTTGATATTGAAAGAGATGTTCGCCAAAGGCAGAGGCGGTTAGCAAATAACGGTCAGGTTGTCAGTCCTCAAAACGCCTATGTTATGACCAGATTAATGGAGTTTGTTGTTACAGGCGGCACTCTCTCTTACGGAACCAGCTCGGGATCGAAATTGACGTACAAGGACAGGGACGGAAAAACATTCAGGATGCCTCTTGCCGGAAAATCGGGAACTACCCAAAACTGGTCTGACGCATGGGTAGTCGGATACACACCCTATTATACAACCGCAATGTGGTACGGTTTTGACAAACCCGGCAATTCATTGGGTATTTCACAAACAGGCGAAATGCTGACATCCCCTCTTTGGGGCAACTATATGCGCGACATTCACAACGGACTTCCGCAAAAGAGTTTTACGCGCCCGCCGGGAGTTGCAGATGCCGCTGTTTGCAGATCATCGGGGCTTTTAGCTACAAAATCATGCCCCCAAACAATTTATCTTCCCTTTCTGGCAGGCACTGTTCCTGGCCGTTACTGTGAAACGCATGGAAGCGGAGCGCAAGGATCAAGACTCCCTTCAACTACTTCCAAGCGGCTTAATGAGCTTGGCGATATAGACTCTTCTTTTCTTGATGCAATTCCCAGACCAAAATTACAGCTTGATTTATTCCCTGAACTGCAGAGTCTTCAACCTCAACCCAGAACCCAAACTGCCGATGATGATTATTTACCGGCTTGGGATCAACTGGATTAACAAGAGAAACAACAGGATAACAGACAAGAATCGCTTTTTTGTAAAATTCATTACCATCCTTTAAAATTTCGTTGTTTTTGATATTTTTTCATAAGTGTGTTATTATATTATTATGAAAACATATAAACCTTTCAATAGATTGACCCCCCCCCCCCCC
>Ga0268262_10005015_pt1 | contig 13337 bp, 11 predicted proteins | sample TergutNc150P3_FD_190354 | JGI IMG/M metagenome (GOLD analysis project Ga0268262, IMG submission 190354) | Nasutitermes corniger P3 segment gut microbial community from laboratory colony in Florida, USA - Nc150 P3 (SPAdes) (version 2) | ecosystem: Host-associated > Arthropoda: Insects >... | reverse complement strand
GGCTTGGGTTCCAGCACAATTACAATGTCAGCGAGATCCGCGTAGTCCTTAAGCGCCAGGGGCATTTTATCGGCATCGTACTGCAACTGGCCGTTTTCCTTTACCGTGCAGCTGTACCACACCGAAAGCCCCAGCTCTTTGGCGAAGGTCTTAACGTTGGCGATTTGCTCGCGGCCCGCGCGGGAAAAATCAAAACCGTCAACGATGATCGATTCGGCGGCGAAACCGCCCTCTTTGATCATCGCCCTAAGGCTCTTTAGAATCTGCTCTTTTGACATTACGTCCTGGTTAAAATTCATCAGCACGCGGTTTTTTACAATTTCATCTTTTACATCCGAGGCGTTATCCAGTTTTTTTCCGATGAACAGCTCGTCAAAAATATCCTCGTACCAGGCGAGCACATAATGGGTATGCTGCGTAAAGGAAACATGGATCACCTTTTTCCCCTGAAGCAGTTTGTCCAGGGCAAGCTGAACCAGCATTGATGTTTTTCCTATACCGGCCTGGGAAACAATGATTCCAATTTCCCCGGCTTTTAAGCCGCCGTGAATGGACTTTTCAAATATCCGCACCGGACTGCGTTGTATTAATTCTTCTTTTACCATTTTATGCCTCCTAACGCTGCGCCTTTTTGGTTGTGTATTCCTTTATCAAAGCCTCAGAGACGCTTTGGGGAACCTTGCCGTATTTTTCAAACTCCATTGTAAATTCCGCCTTGCCCTGCGTAAGGGAGCGGAGAACCGTGGAGTAACCGAACATCTCGCTAAGGGGCACTTCCGCGTCAACGCGCGAGTTAACCCCGTCCTCGGTGGATGATAAAATCACGCCGCGCCTCTGGTTAATCGAGCCGAAGATGTTGCCCTGGAATTCCGTGGGGCCTTCCACCGATACTTTCATGATTGGCTCAAGTATGCAGGGTCTGGCCTTGTTATACGCTTCGCGGAACGCGCCGAGCGCGGCCTGCTGGAACGCTATGTCGGACGAGTCAACCGGGTGGCTCTGACCGTCGTTGATAAGGCAGCGTATGTTGACAATGGGGAATCCGATGAGCGAGCCTTTTTTGATCGCTTCCTTAAAGCCCTTGTCGCAGCTTGGCACATATTCCGTGGGAATTGAGCCGCCCTTTATCTGGTTTACAAACTCGTAGTCGCCTTCGGCATAGGGTTCCATGTAACCTGCCACGCGCCCGTACTGACCAGAACCGCCCGTCTGCTTTTTATGGGTGTAGTTGAATTCTGCTTTTTGCGTAATGGCCTCGCGGTAGGCGACCTGCGGCATTCCCGTCTCGACTTCGCACTTGTACTCGCGCTTCATCCTTTCGATGTAAACGTCCAGATGCAGCTCCCCCATGCCCTTGATGATCGTCTGGTTTGATTCAGGGTCGACATAGGTCTGGAATGTCGGGTCTTCTTTTGTAAAGCGGTTAAGGGCCTTCGCCATCTGATCCGCGCTTTTCTTGTCCTTGGGATTGATCGCCAGGGTGATGACCGGCTCCGGCACGTGCATGGAAGTCATCGCGTAGTTAAGGCTGCCGCCGCAGAAAGTGTCGCCTGACGCGCATTCAACTCCGAAAAGGGCCACGATGTCGCCGGCCGAGCCTTCGTTAATATCTTCCATGCTGTCGGCGTGCATACGCACCAGCCGCCCGATTTTAAATTTTTTGCGTGAGCGCGTATTCAGCAGTTCCTCGCCTTTCTTAAGCGCCCCCTGATAAATCCTCACGTATGTAAGCTGTCCGTACTGGCCGTCTTCAAGCTTAAAGCCAAGCGCGACAGTGGGCTTGTTCTCCTCTGACGCGAGCTCTACTTTTTCTTCATTATTATCAAGATCGAGGGCCTCGTTCTTTACCTCAGTGGGATTGGGAAGGTAAAGGTTTACACCGTCCAGCAAGGGCTGAATCCCCTTGAACTTGTACGCCGAGCCCAGCATCACAGGAACAAGCTGCTCGGACAAAGTGCCCTTGCGGATAGCCGCGTGGATCAGGTCTTCGTTGATTGCCCCGCCTCCAAGGTACTGTTCCGCGAGCTCGTCGGAAAACATGGAAATAGCGTCCAGCATTTGCTCGCGGTATTTGTCGGCGTCGGCCTTGACCTGCGCCGGTATATCGGCGTAACGCAGGGTCTCACCCTGGTCGCCGTCAAAGTAAACCGCCTTCATTGTGACAAGGTCTATAATTCCCTCAAGCTTGTCTTCAAGCCCTATGGGTATCTGCACCATCACGGCGTTCAGCCCGAGTTTTTCCTTAAGCTGCAGGCAGACCTTAAAGGGGTTCGCCCCGGTACGGTCGCACTTGTTTACAAAAGCGATGCGGGGAACATGGTAGCGTTTCAGCTGCCTGTCAACGGTAATGGACTGGGACTGCACACCGCCCACCGAACAGAGAACGAGGATCGCCCCGTCAAGCACGCGAAGGGAGCGCTCAACCTCGATGGTAAAGTCAACGTGTCCCGGCGTGTCGATAACGTTAATCGTATGGTCTTTCCAGTTAACCTGTGTCGCGGCGGACTGTATTGTAATGCCCCGCTCCCGCTCAAGCTCCATGTGATCCATTGTCGCGCCCACTCCGTCCTTGCCGCGGACTTCATGGATGGCGTGAATTTTTTTGCTGTAAAACAGAATACGCTCGGAAAGGGTTGTTTTCCCCGAATCAATGTGCGCGCTAATCCCGATGTTACGCATTTTTGTAATGTCGATGCCCATTTTGTCAATATACTCCTATATATGGTAGAATATAGCAAAGCTTGCAGGGATATGCAATAGCCCCTACGCCCACTGCTCGGGCTAAAGCCCTCGCGCCTTTTTTAGCAAACCGGGAATTTTTTTGGGGCTCCCGCACTGCCGCATATTCTGATAAACACCGCTTAGCGCGGTGCACCCTCGGCGTCCCCTAATATTCTCACATTCACTTTTCTGCCGCGGGGGCCGTCGTATTCGTTGAACCAGATGCCCTGCCAGGTTCCCAAAAGCAGTTTGCCGCCCGTAACTATCAATGTAATGGAAGGACCCACCAGGCTTGTCTTTGTGTGGGCGTCCGAGTTTCCCTCGCTGTGCAGGAATTCCCGCCTGTCAGGGGATATCTTGTCCAGCGCCAGGCCCACGTCATGGGGCACGTCCGGGTCGGCGTTTTCGTTTATCGTGACAGCCGCCGTGGTATGCGGCACAAAGACCACGCAGATGCCCTCTTTCACGCCGGAGGCGGCGACCGCCTGCTGTACCTCGGCGGTAATATTGACCCATTCGCAATGTCCTGAGGTGCGGACAGTAAAGGCGGATAATCCTGTCATGTCATCTCCTTGATTATCCGCCAGTTTATCAGAATTTTTTATTATAGTTAACGCCTATGGTGTCAGACACCTCGCAAAAGGCCGTCCGAAAGGGCGGCTTTTTTAATGCCTTACATTATCCGGCTGACAATCCTGTCGCCATGAGCGCCGACTAATTGTTCAGCAATAGGGTCTACAATTAAGTCCATAAACTCAAGGGGAATAACTCCAAGAAGCGTTTCGCCTTCAGGTAAAACTACAGCCTGACAAATAGCGTCGCGTTCTTTCCAGCAAATTCTGACCCCTTCTGTAATTTTACAATTAACTTTATTGCCTCCGGCAAGCGTGGCAAAACGCATACCCTCAATCTGCAGCCCCAATTTTTGGCATATTTCTTCATTTATTACAATAGAAACCGCGCCGGTATCGACTAATGCCCTTACCTGAACCGAGCGAATCTCTTTATCAGATATAAGACCGGCTTTAAAACGAGTTTCATCACTGGTATTTTTAAGCGTAATATCAACACGAGTTTCACCCATATTCTTCTCCTTATTAATATCTTAAGATATTACTTTCATTTTGACAAGCAGGACACGCAACGGTGTCTAGCACTTTACGGTGCGCAGCGTCTGACACCCCAAAAAATTTCGTATCATTAATAATTCCTGTTTATTCTGAGTTTGCCAACAAGATTCTCATATTGCAGGCTAATGCCGCTAAAATTCATCGTGGTAAATTGGGGGGGGGGAAGTCTCCCCCCTCGCTCCAGCCTTGCTCAACTTATGTGTGGAGTTTTGCTTTGCAAAACTCCTAAAAGACTTGCGAGGGGCTGCGCCTTGAGCAAGTCTTACGCTACCCCCCTCTATAAATTCTCACTTATTCCTCATGGTTAATTATTCGGCTGCCCCGGTGTTATATAGCCGTTAGCGGTTATATACCAATCATTTGCAGTATGAGTATTTTCTCTCTCCTCATATCTGCTGATGCTTTTATAAGCGTATGTTCCTATTGTCGATGTATCAACAGTATCTAATGGTGTAGGCTTTTGTCCGTTAGCGGTTTTCCACATTCCATAGTTATATAAATTTTCTACAATATCCGCAAAATATAGATGATTATTATCCCATGTAACACTTGGTTTTTCATTCATTATAATTGCGTCCATAATTTTACCTTTTGCATCTTTTAAAAACACAATGTCGGTTTTAAGAAGCCATTTATCACTACCCACAATCCATAAATCTCTAGCAGTACGGCATGAGGTAGTTCCCCCAGATAAAGATAAATCTTCTCCTAATTCATCAATACAAACACTTTCCAATGTACGTAAATGAAGTGTGATATATTCGCCTTTTGCAACGTCAACGGCAGGGAATTTATAAATAAAAAAATCTTGGTCTGCATAAGTTATGTAAAGTATAACACCTTCCAGATTTCCCGGTTCTACCACTTTAAACTCTATATATTCAGCTCGTTTTGTTAGAGCTGAAAACTCCGTGCATAATTCGTTTATTTGTAAAAGGCTAATTACAGGTTGATCTATTTCATTTGTTTCGTTTTCTTCAGCTTCATTTTCTTCGGGCGTTTCTACATCTTGTGCTTCGCAGCCTTCGTTCTCTTGTGGCGTTTCATTTTTTCCTGTTTCGTTTTCTTTGGTTTCGTCTTTTGGTGGTAAAACTTCAGACAGTATTACTTCCTCTGTTTCGTCTTTTTTAGTTTCAATTTCTTGCGATTTGTTTATTTGTGTTTCAGATTCATTATTTGTCTGCCTCTCATTACTGTCAAGTTCTTCCGTATTTTGTTCTTTACTGATTTCAGGTTCCGTTACATGTTTTGGACTTAAATTATTCTTGCAGCCACAGAGAAAGAGCAGTAATGATAAAATCATTACATGGTAAAAAATGTGTTTCATTTTTTTCTCCTAATAATATAGATTTTTATCGCACAAGCGACACTATATATAGGGCGCAAACTTGCATTTTGCATTACTGGTATTGGTTTAATTTTTTTAATATTGATATTTGTAATCTCGAAAGATAATTAATTATTTTCTTGTTTCATTTGTAATGATATATTTATTAATAGGGTATTATTCAATTTTAGTTTCAAGTATAAATGTATTGTTTCAAATGAAATTGTAAAGTGCTAATATAACAACAAAATTTTTAATTTTCATTTCAAATGAAGTGTCGCTTACACAACGGAATTCCGTGTATTATACGACAGTTTGTGTCCGCTAACGTTATGTAAGTGACACTTACTTTCGCTTAAAGCACGAATTTGTAATGTAAGTGACATAAAGTGTCACTTACACACCCGAATTGGTATTTTAAATGACAAAATGTGTCGCTTACATACCCAAATTCGTATTATTTATGACATTCTACTCCTCATTATCTATGTTGTCAAGAGAGCTTGTAACTGATAGACTTTTACAACAGGCTACCTTGTTTTGTTATAGCTTATTAAAAAAGAACAAAAAAATAAAAGGATTATAAGGGAAATGTGTATTATTGATATTCTAAAACAAATAGCTGATTTTTTTTTAAATAAACATATCATGTTTTATTGTGGTGTACTTGTTTTTTTCATGCCAGCTTTTTATCGTATTAGATTATTCTTTGAAGCCAGAAGAAATGTAAAAATGCGTTCTAAAGCATTAATCCAAATGTGTAATATCGAGTCTTTTTGGATACCTGATATTATTCCTGAATTAGATTTAATTAATGAATCAGTTAAATCATTTTCATATATAAATATAGTTTCCCAGGCATTGTTTGATATAAAATTATTTGAGAATAATGAACCAGCAGATAATATTGGTTTTAAAGATTGTAAAATGATATCAATGAATAGTTTAAATCATTATGTAGACTTATACAACAAATCATTATTTTCAGGGTTTTGGTCATTATTTCTTAAACCAGTCACTTTATTAAATGAAAATCATTTTAAAATGCAAGTTTATAAAAACAAAGATGATGAAACTAAACGAATGATAATAGTAATTAAGTTTGAGAAAGATTATGTTAAAATATTCAAATTTACGAATATTTAAGAAGCAAAATTAACAACATATAATAAATCAGTAAACATTGTTTTATTGTTGTATACGCTTTTACAGTATACTTGTTTACTCCTCATTATCTATGGTGTCAAGGGGGCTGGTGATTGACAAGACTTTACGTTTTGCTACATGGGTGTAGCGTTCCGTGGTGCGGATTGAGGAGTGTCCCAACAACTCTTGTATATAGCGGATATCGGTTCCGCCTTCCAGTAAATGGGTGGCGAAAGAATGCCGCAGACTGTGAATTGTAGCGTCTTTTTCAATTTTTGCTCTTTTTAGAGCGTGCTCAAATATATGTTGGGCGGTACGTGTAACTAAATGCTTGTACGGATCAGCTCCACTGAAAAGCCAGTTAGTTATGTTATACATGGAATAATAATCCGCAAGTGCGTTAATAACGGTTTCCGACACGAGGGTATACCGATCTTTACGTCCTTTGCCGGATCGTATAGTAATTGTTTTTCTGTAAATATCTATATCTTGTCGTTTAAGACTTACTACCTCGGCGACTCGCAGACCAGAGGCGTATACCATCATCAGAAGAAGGCGGTGCTTAAAATTATTTTCTCTCATAAACATTTTTTTGACTTCTTCCTTTGATAGTATTATTGGAAGGCGTCTATCCTGTCGTGGGCGATGCTGTTCCTTAATAATATCTTTCGGTAAAACTCTTGTGTAAAAAAATTTAATTGCGCTTAATGCTTGATTCATTGTTGCTGCGGAGTAATCTCTGCCTTTTTCAACGGCAGCGAGAAATTGCTTAATGTCGTATGATTGTATTTCTTCCGGGAATTTTTGAAGGTTATGACAAAGAAAGCGATTATAATAAATATAATTAAGTCTTGTTTGACGGCTATATTTTCTAGCCCGTAGTTCTGTTTCAAGTTTTATTTCCCAATGTTTGGGGAATTTGTCAGACACGGCAGGCGGAAGTGGGACAGGAACGGCAACAGTACATTCCGTTTTGGGTTTTTTGTAAAAGACAGTTTGTTCCCATGGTCGCTCTAAAAAACCAAATACCCTCATGGGCACTGGAGATTGTTCTGTAACTAAAACTACAGGAATCCCCAATCCGGCTCTGTGCATTCGTTCGATGTTTGTATTTCCGTCTAAAAAAAACTCGCTGTGCATCTTATCCCATACGCCTCCACGAGAAATAAAAAAACTGTAGAGGCGTGTATCATAGTTAAAAAGGGGAATCCTGATTCGTTTGGATTCCATAAAGGCATAAATTATTTCCATAGGAGTTATAGTATAGCATACAAAAAGAAACATGGTATTAATACCTTTGTAATTTTATATAAAAAGCATTTGCGATTGGTTCAGGTTTCGTATTACTTATGGTACGCTTCCACTTTGTAGTACGAAGACTTATGAATGAAAGTAGCTTTCAACTAAAGCTTTCAAAAAAACCTTCTCGGCTTCTGTAATAGCTTCTTGTACCATCCGTTCCACATGCTTCTGTATAGTCCATTGTGACATCAATTCAATAGGCATATCCCGAATTCTTCCTCTATATGTTCTACCAAATTTCTCAAATTCAACAACCATTTTTGTGTTTATATTCTTGCACGTCATAGTACTTAAATCCGCAATCCATTTCCCATTAATAATAGTTACCATTTTTTCCTTTTTAAAAATCTGTCCTATACCTAAAACAACTAAAAATAGTGCTTGTCATCTAAATTTACAGTTATCAAAAACCATGAGCTGTTTGGTAAAAAAACAAAAAAAATTTACATGGCATTTTTCCCATACGCCCACTACTCAGGCTAAAGCCTTCGTACCATATTTGGCAAACCGGGGTTTTTACTGGGGCTCCCGCACTTCCGCATATATCAATGAACACGGCTTAACGCCGTGCCATATATGCGTCATCGCCTCTGTTTTTTCAAGCGGGAAAAACCTGGACACCCAGCGGTACTCGATATAACTCTTGTTCAGCTCATGGAGGATCGAGGGATAGGTTTCCATGGGAAAATCGTTAATCGCCAGTATCGGTATGTAATAATCCTCCAGCTTGAGCGTCTGGCCTATGTGCAGGGGCATATCGCAGAGGAAGGTGTCAAGAAACAAAAAGTGATCCGGAACCGCGATGTTAAAACGCCGCATTGAGATCGTTGAATGTAAATAATTCACCGTCTCCCTGTAGGTCAGCGGCCGGATTATCAATTTTGATTCCAGTACGCTTGTTACGCGCTTAACCTCTTTCATAAACTGCTCGATAATGTCGTCCTGCGCCTTTTCAAACTTTATTTCAGTAAAAAATATTTTTGTCATCTTGCGCTTTATTTCCATTTCAGGTTTGTAAACAAAATTTATATAGTACGATGTGTCAAAATGGTTTCCGTAATCCTTAAAGCTCTCCTTGCGTTCCTGTTCAATCAGATATCCGGCTTCTATATCAAAATCGCTTTCAGGGTAATCGCTTGTGATATACCGCTGCGCCTCCACCGAAACCATCCAGCCGTCGCCCAGCCGCTTCACGGACTCGTTGAAATACGCGGTCACCGAATTGATGTACATCGCGCTGAAGCTCTCCAGGTCATGACCCCGGAACCCGTAAGTCTGCTGCACGCATCCGTCCTTGTGCACCACGACGCAATGCTCGATTGTCAGCGTGTCAGAGATTTCTTCCCTTACCGGCGCGCAGTAAGACCAGGGCAAAGCGCAGACCAGTTCCGCAACCCTGGGTTTTCCGGCGTCTTTGTCGTACCTGTTCTGAATTCTCATCATCAACCTTCCTCAAAAAATCATGTGACTGTATATGGAACAAACTGTCCAAAAGCATGAGTGGGTTTGAAAAAAAATGAAAATTTTTTATCTTTTTTTTCTTGTTGTTTTCAGCGGGAAAGGGGTAAAAGAAAAACTTGACAATTGGCCATAAGCAAGGCATGATATTCAGATATACCTCTTAAAAGGAGCCCCCATGAGCCATACAACAGACCAAATTAAAAATGTTGCTCTTGCAGGACACGGACAGACCGGAAAAACCACCCTTTTTGAGCATATTCTGTTTGCCGGGGGGGTAATTCCCAAGGCCGAGACAATAGAATCCGGCAAAACCACGGGGGATTCCAGCCCTGAGGAGATTGAGCGGAAAATATCCATACACGCCGCCATGGGCCATGTGGAAAGAAACGGGACAAAAATCAACTTTTTTGACACGCCAGGGTCCTCTGATTTCGCCGGCGACGTGATTTTGAGCTTCCGGGCCTCGGAATTCGCCATGCTTATGGTGGACGGCCGCTCGGGGGTGCAGATTGAGACCATCAAACTGTGGCGGAACCTGGAAGCGCGGAAAAAACCCAGGGGCGTATTTATCTCCAAGCTGGACAACGACCAGGCGGATTTTCAAAACGCCCTTGCCGACATAAAAGAAAAATTCAAGATGGAACCCGTGCCTGTTACCATTCCCATGGGAACCGGCGGTGCGTTCAAGGGCGTCATCGACGTACTGCATGAAAAGGCGTACACGGCAGGCGGCGACGGGGTGGAAAAAGAGTGCCCCATTCCGGATGAATTCAAAGACGCGGCGAAAGCGGCGCGGGAGAGGTTAATTGAGGCCGCCGCCGAGGGCGACGACACCCTCATGGAACATTACCTTGAAAAAGAATCTCTTACACCGGAGGAAATGAAGAAGGGGCTTATTGAGGGGCTCGCGGAAAGCAAATATATCCCAACCTTTGCCGGCGCGCCGCTTAAGAACTCCGGCCTTTTGCCCCTGATTGATTTTATCGCCGACGTGGCGCCAAGCCCGCGCGCAGCGAAGGATTCTGCTCTTGGCGGCGACGGCAAAACACTGGATATTGCCATTGACCCGGACAAGCCGCTTTCCGCCCTGGTTATTAAAACCACCTACGACCAATTCTCCGGAAAACTTTCCTGGGTAAAAGTGATTACAGGAAAGCTCGCCGCGGACACCGAAGCGCATAATGTTACTGAAAACAAAAAAGAACGCATAGGCAAACTGTACATTGCTGAAGGCAAGAAACTTGAAGAGGTACGGGAACTGGCAGCCGGCGACGTGGGAATTATAACCAAGTCGGCGACGCTTAAAACAAACGACACTATTGCCGCGTCTGACGGCGGCTTTAACTTTGTCCACCTGCAGCTGCCCGAGCCGGTACATTCGGTGGCGGTCGCGGCGCTGGCGAAAAAAGACGACGACAAGCTCGGCGAATTCCTTGTACGCGCCGCCGAGGAAGACAAAACCTTCCGCTACAATTTTAACAGCGAGACAAAAGAGACCGTAATCTCCGGCATGGGCGAGCTTCAGATCAACATTATCCTGGACAAGATAAAGACCAACCAAAAAATCGAATTGGAAACCCGCGTGCCAAAAATCGCCTACCGCGAAACGATAACAAAGAAATCAGGGGCCGAATACACCCACAAAAAGCAGACCGGCGGACACGGCCAGTACGGAAAGGTCGTGCTGGAAATCGCGCCTCTGCCCCGCGGTGAAAACTACCAGTTTGTAAACGCAATTTTCGGCGGGGCCATACCCAAAAACTACATCCCCGGCGTGGAAAAGGGCATAGTGGAAGGAATGGCACACGGAACAATGGCGCAATACCCGGTCGTCGATGTCGAGGTAAAGGTCACGGACGGAAAGTACCACCCGGTAGACTCCTCGGAACTGTCCTTTAAACTGGCGGCCCGCAACGCCTTCCGGGACGCTATGCGCACAGCCAACCCCACCCTGCTCGAACCGGTAATGAACCTGACGGTATTTATAGAAGAAAAGTACCTTGGCGACGTTATGAGCGACCTTTCAGGCAAACGGGGAAAAATCCACGGGCAGGATTCCGCGGGCGGCATAGCCGAAGTCCACGCCGAGGTTCCGCAGGCCGAGCTGCTGCGTTATTCGATAGACCTCCGCTCGATTACTTCTGGCACGGGCTCTTTCTCCGTGGCCTTCAGTCACTACGCGCCCATCTCCGGCCGCATTGCCGACGAGGTAATCAAAGCCAGGGGAGACTTCAAGATCCAGGAAGCCGACGAATAATAAGAATTAACCACGGAGGTCACGGAGTAACACGGAGTTTTAAGATTTTGACATTTCCCTCCGTGAAACTCTGTGTACTCCGTGGTAAAAAATTCTTCAGACTGGCCAGGGGCCGGCGCCCTGACGGAGCAGCCTGACATCATCGCCTGACAGGTCAAGTATCGTGGAAAAAATACGCTCACGCTCCTCGCCGCCGTCCAAAACCAGGTCCAGGCCGTTTATCCCGTCCAGCTCCCAGCCGCCCTCAAAAAGGTCGTCTTCCGGAATGGGTGGAAGCTCGGTTTTTTCCTCATCATCATCATCTTCAGGCCCTTCAGAATCATACATTTTTTTCTTGGCCGTTATCGAGTAGAGGGGATGCTGGAGCGTATCAATAAGGGCGAGGGGAATGGGATGATCGGGTATCCTTACGCCGACTTCCTTTCTGCGTATGTCCAGGGCTTTTTCTGTACCAAGAAGCGTTTTTAAAATAAACACGTATGGCCCCGGAGAAAGGCGGTTTATCAGGCGGAAGCGGCTGTTGTCCAGGCTGCACAATTCCCCAAACTGCGAAATACCCGAGCAAAGCAGGGTAAAATGCCGCTCATCCCTCTCGCCGGACAGTTTTTTCAGCTTTTTTATGCCGTCCGGGGATTGAAGCGAACAGACAATGCTCCAGCTTGTGTCCGTGGGCAGGGCGACAAGCCCGCCCCTTTCCAGAAGCCGCGCTGTTTTTGCCAGAGCCCTGTCATCAATGTTTAAAGGGACAACATACTCAATCATAAAGTTAAATTAAATTATAGCGTGAAGCTATTTAAAATACTAATAATAACTAGCATGGTATACAAAAGTATACACTTGGTTAAAATAATATGTATCGACAAAAAAACAGGTTACACTAACTCTTTATCCAGCAAGGAATTAGACGATAGCTTGTAAAAAAACAACAAGTTGGCACGATTTTTGCTATATAATTAGTATCAAAATTTATAGGGAGGTGAACCATGAACAAGCTGTGGAATAGAAAATCCGAGAACGACGACCTCCTTCAAATCTACTTTGATCAAATTAAAACTTACCCGCTTCTTGAGCGCGATAAAGAGGTCGAGCTGGCCCAGCTATCAAGCGAAGGCAATAAAGAAGCCATGCAAAAGCTGATTAAAGCGAACCTCCGCCTGGTTATAAAAATCGCCCGTACCTACACGGCGCCCGATATTCAATTCATGGACCTTATTCAGGAAGGGAACATGGGGCTTATGCACGCCGCGGAAAAATTCGACTATAAAAAGAACGTGCGTTTCTGCACATACGCGGGCTGGTGGATACGCCAGTTCATAATCCGCTATCTGGCGAATAAACGCCGCATTGTCAGGCTGCCACACCGCAAAGAGGAAATCCTCCGCAAGGTGCAGAGAACCTACCACACCCTCAGCCAGACCCTTACCCGCCAGCCCCGGACGGAAGAAATCGCCGGCGAGCTGGGAATACCGGTTAAAGACATTGATTTTATCCTTAACATGAGCTGCGGCATACTGCCCCTGGAAATGGATAATGGCAGGGACGACTACAGCACGACAATGGAAATCCATGAGGACTACACCTACTGCCCTGAACGCAGCCTGTTCAAGCAATACTACCGCGACAGCGCGAGGCGTTTCCTTGACAACCTGAAAGACAGGGAAAGACAGGTGCTTTCTTACCGCTACCAGCTTGATGATGACAAGCCCTACACCTTCAAGGAAATCGGCGCGAAAATGGATTTATCCCCGGAAATGGTACGCCAGATAGAGTTAAAAGCCCTCGCGAAGATACGCCGCCACGCGGACGAGTTCAAAGAGTACCAGCTAGCCTAATAAACTGTACAATCGCTCAAGATCATCCATTGAATAATACTCAATATGTATGCGGCCTTTCTCAAGCCCGCCTTCTATGCTGACTTTTGTTCCAAGCTTTTCAATAAATTTCTCTTCCATTTCAGTTATCTCAGGCGGGCGTTTTGACGTTTTTTCTTTTG
>Ga0268262_10005014_pt1 | contig 13337 bp, 7 predicted proteins | sample TergutNc150P3_FD_190354 | JGI IMG/M metagenome (GOLD analysis project Ga0268262, IMG submission 190354) | Nasutitermes corniger P3 segment gut microbial community from laboratory colony in Florida, USA - Nc150 P3 (SPAdes) (version 2) | ecosystem: Host-associated > Arthropoda: Insects > Digestive... | reverse complement strand
CCGACACTTTCGGACAGCGTGGCGGGAGAGCGGGAACATAGAACCCTCGAAACGCTGTTATCGTCTCCCATGAACGGGAAAAGCATTATTTGGGGGAAATTTCAATTTTGCCTTTTCTTTGCTGTCTGCTTTTTTGGATTGACCGCGTTATGCGCAGTGTTGACGAATTGGCTTATTGGCCGTGAAGTGACCTTAGCCGTCTGGCAATGGATTGGTATTACACTTGTAGCCATACTAAATTTCAGCGCGATTTCGATTGCGGGCGTTCACGCTTCCGCTACCTCAGCTGATATGCGCGTTGCCAACAGCCGGGTGTCGCTCATTGCGTATCCGTTGGGATTGTTGTTTGCAATGTATTTAGCCCTCATAATTACCATGGGCTTTATTCCCTCGCTTATAATTAGTTCGATTCTAATATGTATCTATCTTTGTGTTATACTGACTTTTACATTCAAGACCATCATAATGAAGCAATCCAATTATTTTGAGAACATAAAATACAAAAAACGCGGAATAACACAAGAAAACCGCGTCTCTTACATAACACCGAAATCACAGTTTGGGATTGTTTTTGGATTTGAATTGAAATACCTTATGACATTGAAAACGATACTGTTGCATTTTGGCGGTTTATGCTTTGTTCCGGCTTTAGTTGCGTGGCTGTCATTTCATTATACAGGAAAAATAGACTTTAATTACGCTGTGTTTGTAACGGTGCTATTTATTCCGAGAGTGCCGATGAACCTAATCGCTTATTCCATAGGGGGAGAAAAAGTATACAAGACAGGAGAATCGCTGTTGTCTACGCCTTTGCACATCAGGGCAATTTTTCTAGCAAAGTGCATGATTCCCCTCATGGTATCCGCGATAATGCTGGTATTGTCATCGCTAATATCATTGATGGCCGCGACAATAATAAGCCGGGTAACAGGCGAAATAACTCTTACGCAAAGATATACTGCCGAACAGCTTGTGCTATTATTGGGCGTGGGAATTATGTCATCGATGTTAATGATGCTTATAGCGGCCATTCTTTCAGTGGCTCTGAAAACCCCGCGCCACAGTTTGTATGTAACAAGTTTTCTATCCTTTCTTTTTGTTGTTCCTGTGCTGGCGATAGTGTATCTTACAGATAACATCTTGATGTGGTCGGTGATATATGCAGTCGTTCTCCTTGTATGTAACGCAATGTGCATTTTGGGCATTTCTGATAAAATTACCCATCCTCAAATAGTGAGCAGGCTTTAAAGTCGTGCGGTTTTGGAGGTTTCGTCCATGAATTACCTTGATCTGCCTGTCTACAAACATAAAGACATCATCCTTGGAGCTCTTGAAAATACCCAGGCCCTTGTCGTCGAAAGCCCAACAGGTTCGGGAAAAACCACCCAGCTTCCGGTTATTCTTTACCAGGCCGGCTACGCGAAAAACGGCATGATTGGAGTGACCCAGCCCCGGCGTATTGCCGCCCTTTCGGTAAGCGAATTCATTGCCCGCCAGATGGGCTGCGCTCTGCCGGGCCTTGTGGGCTACAAAATGCGCTTTGAAGACAAGACCGTTCCCGATACGCAAATAAAAATCATGACCGACGGGATTCTCCTTCAAGAGATGAAGCTTGATCCCTGGCTTTCAAAGTATAACTGCCTTGTGGTGGACGAAGCCCACGAGCGGAGCCTTAACATCGACTTTATCCTTGGGCTCTTAAAGCGGGTTCTGGAAGAGCGCAGGGAATTCAAGGTTATCGTTTCTTCTGCTACCATCAACGCGGAAGTTTTTTCGGAGTACTTCGGGGAATGTCCGATTGTAAAGATCGACGCGCAAACCTATCCGGTAACCCTCATCTACGATCCCCCGGCAGTGGAAGGCATCCCCGGTAGCCAGATAGCCTGCGAGGCCCTGCTTTCAAAAATCGAAGCCATAACCGAACGCTGGATAAGCGGAAAGCTAAGCGAAAGCAACGGGAAGGAACTGGAAGGGGACATCCTGATTTTCCTTTCGGGAGAAAAGATGATAAAGGACTGCATGAACACCCTTGCCTATTCTCCGGTCGGAAAGTACCTTCACCTCTTGCCGTTATACGGAAGGCTAGGCAAAGAAGAGCAGGAAAAAGTTTTTGATCCTGCTCCAAGGGGAAAGATAAAGGCCGTTATCTCCACCAACATAGCCGAGACATCCGTAACCATAGACGGGATAACCGCAGTTATTGATTCGGGGCTTTCAAAACTCAACTACTACAACCCTCGGACTTTTACTTCAAGCCTGGTTGAAGCGCCCATTTCCAAAGCTTCGGCAAACCAGAGGAAGGGCCGGGCAGGCAGAACCCGGGAAGGAACCTGCTACCGGCTTTACGGGCGCAAGGATTTTGAAAACCGCCAACTATTTACTACCGAGGAAATTTACCGCACCGACTTATCCGAAGTTGTTCTGCGCATGGCCGATCTGGGGATCACGTCTTTTGAGGAATTTGATTTCATCTCTCCCCCTTCAAAAGAAGGGCTCATTGCCGCGATTGAAACCCTGGATTTGCTTGAAGCGCTGGAAAGCGATCACAGCCTTTCAAACACCGGGCGTCTTATGACCGAGTTTCCCCTTCCGCCACGGCACTCAAGAATTATCGTGGAGGCGATTCTCAAATACCCGTACGTTATCAAAGAGACGGTCATTGCCGCCGCCTTTCTTTCAACCCAAAGCCCTTACCTCCTGCCGCCCGGCGAAGAAACCGACGCCCGCCAGGCTCATCACCGCTTCAGGGACGAAGACGGCGATTTTGTTTCTTACCTCAAACTGTACACTGCGTACATGGAATCTTCGTCAAAGCAGAAGTTCTGCGAAAAAAATTACCTGGACGAAAGGGCCATGGCGGAGATCGCGAATGTTACAAACCAGCTGGAAGAAATTGTCTCGCATTTAAAGATACCCATTCTTTCGGGGGGTTCTCACGAAGATTACCTGTGCGCCGTGGCAAGGGGGCTTATCCAGTTTGTCTGCGTCCGCGAAGAACGCGAGTTTTACCGCAGCCTTAGGGCGGATAAAATCCTGATTCACCCCGGCTCTGTTATGTTCAGGCTGACCCCTCAGTACATTATCGCGGGGGAGATCGTCAGAACCACGCGCATGTACGCCATGTCGGTAAGCCCGCTTGCCTACGAAACCCTGGAAAAGATCAGCCCCGCCCTGGTCGCCGGCCTTGGCGTTGACAAAAGGGGAAGAGAAAGAGAGCCCGGCCAAAAACCAAGGCCAAGAGAAAGGGACTTCACGAACCACATAAAAATAGGCAGCGAAGTTTTTGCGATTGAGACTATAAGAGGGAAAAAGCAGGTTATGCTCCCCTGGGAAAAACTTAAAAGGGTAATAGACGGCACAGTTGCGGATAACGCCTTTATATACAAATCCCTGCGCGGGGTTGTTGTTCTTGACACACACTACACCCTGTTTGAGGGAGAAAAACTCAAGCTCATCCTCTCGCTTGCCCCTGCCCTTGAAATTGATGGGGCATTGGACCGTAAATGGTATGGCAAAAAGAGTTTCAATTCCTATTCAAATCCTGACGCGCTTTTAGCGATTCTTCCCGATCTTGTAAAGCCGGGGCTTGTAAAAGCGGACGGACAGCGAGGGAAAAAAGAACTCGGCTTTCTCTGCCTCTTTACAGACGGCGAAGGCAACTATTGGACAAAATGCTCCCGCAGATTTCACACGAGCCTTAACGAAAGCCTCGCCAGCGTGGAAACCCTCATCGACGAACTGGCCGATCATGTGGATGCCGAGAAAAAACGCCTTGTAAACCAGTGCTATCGGAGACTGTCGGATTACCTGGGGTAGTACTAAACTTGACCCACAGATTTGTAAAAATCCTGCAAAGGGAGGGCAGCGGTACGGCAAAAAAGCTGGAGGAATCTGTCTCCACAGCCCCGTCCGGCCCTTTTATTTACAACTAAGCATTTTCTGAATTTGTTTACAAGCGCCATCGTCATGTTTCTCATGCCGGACGCCATTACTGCACTTTAAGTTTTTACTTTTTTACCTGGTCAGTTTCGACAGGGAACTCCAGAAATTTTTTGCGTCCCGCTGCCCTTCCTTTGCCAGCTTGTTTTGAAAAATAGGCGTCAAGTTTAGCACAGAGAGCGACATTGTATGTTATTCTCACAAAGGGCCCATCCTTGTTGCTTCTTCTTGTAACCATACGCTGGATGATGCCAATTTGGTATCAAGTACCTGACATATCCTGAGTGCAACCCTTATATAAATTTACCAATCGAACATATTCTTTTTCTTTTGCTCTTCCAGCATTTGTTCATATTGAACCAACTCATCCAAATAGCTTTTAACCAAATCAATGCTTTTCGCTGGTACAGTATTTGTTTCCTGCAATATCAACAAATAACTCTTAATCTTTTTTCTCAGCATTTCTTTGTAGATCCTGTCAAAATAATCCGATTCCAAAAAGTCTTTTGTTTTTTGTACTACATACTCGACATCCCATGCGCCAAATATGACTCCGAACCAAAAATAACCTAATAACCTGGGTATACTATTCTCTTCAAGAATATGTTTTTCTAGTTTTTCCTTTTGTAGGGAAGTAATAATTAATCCTTGAAGATGGGGTATCGTGTCTTGACGAATGGGGAATTGTAAAACTTGATTCATACGAGTAGGCCATCTATCAGACAACCTATAAAGCACTTGTAGTAATTTCATAGAAAAAATATCATCGTCATAATCACATAATGATACCAATGATTCATAAGCTGATAATGCTAACTGATCATTTTCGTTAGAACATAAATCAACCAAAATATTTTTCACTTTAAGGATATTATCAGTATCGGGAATCGTTTCTTGCCAGTTATTACCAAGCCAAACAGCCATATTGAATACCTGAAGCACATCAAGAAAGTTCTCTGAATTTATCTTCTCAGTAAAATATGTGTAGGCAGAAAATTTTTTGTTATTACGCAATTCAAACAAATTAAACAATGCAGAGTAATATTTAAGCGGCCATTCTTTTTCAATAATTTGCAAAGAAACCTGAAGTTCTTCTTTATACTTTGAGTTATAAACAGCCATAATACCATTAACTGAACTTGTAGAGAATTCTTTGTCAAAGCATGTTTTATAAACCGTTTCTATCATACTAGGTGCTAATTGAGCCTCATCAGCTATTATTTGCATAAGTAAATTGATAATATAGGAAGTCCTACGTTGTCTATCGATATGGCGTTGTGCTCTGATATTTGATAAGACTTCAAGTAGTTTATTAGTGATGTCTTCGGCTTCCCACCTTCTGTTCGTTAAAACTGTTGTCAAAAGAATAGTTTCTTTCATGCCCTCTTCTTCAAAGAAATCTTTAAAGTGCGTATCTATAGTAGTATCCCTGGTAGCGTTAGAATAGCATTGCATTACAATGGCATAAGCGGCTAGATATTCTTGAAAGGTAAAATGGGAAAATTCATACTCTAGTTCTGGCTCATCGCTGTTTTCATCTTTATGCGTTCCACGATTTATTAATATGGAGCTACGTACTTCAACATTATCTATAAATTCCTTAACTGTCTCAGAGCTGGAAGAAAAGAAATGGGGCAAGTCTTTACGAGACTGCAACAGAATTTGCTCTAATTCTGATCTGCCTATAGCTTGCCGTCTTTTGCCGATAAACATCATATTATATGCCAAATAAGACAGCTGCGGCAGCGCTTCCTTAGTATTAACCCAAGGGAAACCCGCTACGTTCCATGTACGCAGAAGGACATCTATAGCGTTTTTATAAAGTTCTACACGCTTTGTAGGAAGATTTCCAATCCATGAATGAACTAAAAGTAAAGTCATCAGTAATACTGGTGTCTGCGCCAAATCAAGAATTTTTTCGTTATCCAAAATGGTATGTACAAGCTTTTCGGCATTCTCATCCAATTCATTTGGATTCCCCTCTAACGCGACTTTATACCAATCTATACAGAGACGTTTAATATCATATTCATTAAACGGCTGGATTTTATAGGAATAAAAATCCTTGGATAAGCTACCTGCAATTAATTTATAACCTACCATCCTTGATGTTATTATGATGTTGACTTGTTTATTCATAGTGATGAAACGGTTTAGGTTGTCTATAAAAATCTTACGATTCTGACCGTTGCCGATTTCATCCAAACCATCAATTATTAGTAAAGCGGTTCCGTTTTGGATATGTTCACTCACAAATCTAAAGAAAGCATCCCTTATGTCTGGTTCGGTTGCAAACCCGGCACGCTCAGGAATCTTGCTTATAAATTTTTCTACGGACAAACTTACATCTTCTCTGAATTGTTTGCATTTTATCCATATTGGGAATAATATCCGGTTAGGAAGATTGTCTTCGATATTTTCAGGATTTCCAATACCATACACCAATGCTAACCTTTTCATCCATGTAGTTTTGCCGCCCCCGGGCCCGGAGAAAACCACAAGCCGAATATTTCCTTCGGCTGGAATAATGTTCTCATCGGATTCTTCCCACATCCAAGGGAGATTCTCAAATCCGGCTTCATCTTCATCTTCCCACCATGGATTTTTGTGTTTATCCATATCCTGAGATTCTGAAACCGAATTATTACGATACCGACTACTGGGTTTAGCAAAACGTAGAGGCACGAATAATTTTTCCAGCTCAAAGGCTCTACTCCCAATTGCATTATTAACAGGAGGAAGCCCATCCAGCCTAATTTTGCATTCGTATTTTAAATATTCTTTATACTTATTATGGGCAACCTCAATAAAATTTACACCCTGAGTTGGGCGTTTTGGAAAAAAATACTTGCCATCAATAGCACAATCTTGAGGAAACGAAAATTCGCTGTTTGGGAGCCATGCTCCAACTTCCTTGCTCCACTTAACACCTTCGACGTAGCCGCTTTTTGTTCCTGTATCAAGTTCACCAACAAAAAAACCTATTATAGCAGGTTCCGTATTTGACAAATTATCCATGTTCGAACCGCAAACATATTCCCATAAATCTATTTCCGGTCTAATTACCTTGATGTTTCTACAACACATATGGTGCATATGACCGCAGAGATAAAGGATAGCATTGTGGTCTTTCAATAACATTTCAAGCTGGTTTTGCTCATGGCTTTCCAGACAATTGAAAGGGTGGTGGGCAAGAACAATGGCGGGCTTATCTTTATCAATACTGTCTAAAGCCTGTGATAGCGCCAGCATATCAATAACTAAACTCCCATCTTCATTGTCTCGGCCACACAAAATGGCAGTATTGATATGTATGATATTTACACCGTCTTTACTGAAACAAAAATGGTACCTGTTTTCGGGTATGCCGCAAATCCGCTCATACAACTTCAGGTAATCCTGTCTTCCGGGTTCTAGTTCTTTCAAGTGTTCTCTTGAAACAGTTCTACCTCTGGTATATGTTGTCATGACTGCGTTAATAGTTCCTTTACGCCCATCGCCACGAAAAACATCATGATTTCCGGGAACCATAAAGGTATTACAGGGCGAAACTCCAAGGGTGTTCTGGACATTCCGCAGAAATTGAACGGTTTCTTCGGGATATGCTTCTGGATTGTCTTTTCCATAACGTAAATCGCCTGTAATAAAGAGATAATCTATACCTTCTAATTTATGGCATCGTTCAAGAAAGTGTTCTCGCATCGTTTTTATAACAAATGCATCCGGAGAACCAAAATGAATGTCTGATAACTGTACCCACTTTATATTACTCATAATTTCCCCCTTATACTTTTTATGAAACTTGCCGAAATCCAGTAAAATTCCAAAACGATAGCCATATTATTACTGTGTCAAGAACATAGTTGGCACAGAGAACAGCGATCGCAAAAAAAACTTTAGTTTGATGTCAGACATTGCGTACCTCCTTAACTAATCACTCCCTTCTTTTTTATCCCCGCCAAACCCCTTAGGGTCTGGCGGGCTAGCGCCACCATTGGCGCAATTCCCTTTTTGCAATGAAAACACAACATGCCAATACGACAAAACCTTGTCTGACACTGTGCGCGAACGTATGTAAATTATGGAAAAGTTGTCGCCGTCGGCATAGAATTAATTGAATATGGTATTGATGAGCAAGAGCCGTATGGATTGGCGGCTATTACATAATACTTATACGTAGTATTTGGGGATAATCCACTGTCCGTAAAGGAAGTACCATCTGTTTCCATTGGATTCATAATATAGCCCCCAGTACTAGTCCTACGCGAAACCTGGTAATATGTGGCCCCTGGAACTGCATTCCAGCTTATAGTGATTTCTGTTGAAGATATTGCAGTTGCAGTAACAGTGTCCGGTGATCTACGAGGCGGCATCAGAAGATAGTCTGATGCAACAGCTGAAGACTGAGGACTTTCTCCATAATCGTTAACAGCAGACACTTTATAGTAATATGTGGTTAATGCTTCCACATCTTCATCCCAATCAAAACCACTACAACGCCCGTTATTTTCTGAACTAAAAAAAAGTAAATAAACTGAGTAGTTGTACGGGCCAGAAGCGCTTAAACTGCGATACAATCTGTACCCGGTGTCCCCGTTGTTCCCGTTATAAGCTTCTGGAACAATATTCCAACTTATTACGAACCAAGGCCGACCATAATCCGGATACATACTTTCTACGGATAGGCCTGTCGGAGTATTAGGTTTGGCCCCACCGCCGGATGGACTGGTAACGGTAATGGAAAAATCCTGGGTATAGGGCGTACCTGCGGCCATACCATTGGCAATGGTCGCTGTAACCGTAACGGTTCCTGCCGCTGTTGTTGCGAGGGTATTCCCGCTTATTGTTGCGCCGGTGGTTCCGGGTGATTTTACTGACCACACTATGGTCTTGTTGGTAGCGTTATATGGCTCCACTGACCCTGAAAGGGTAAGGTTCCCTACCGAGGCAGTAGTTGGAACATCGTAAATCCCGGTTACCGCTATAAAAGTATTTGTTGTTGTGATGGTAATGGGAAAATCCTGGGTATAGGGTGTACCTACAGCCTTACCGTTGGCGATAGTTCCCGTAACGGTAACGGTTCCCGCCGCTGTTGTTTTGAGGGTACTCCCGCTGAGTGTAGCGCCGGTAGTTCCGGATGACTTAATCGACCACACGATGGTTTTGTTGGTTGCATTGCTGGGCTCCACCGACGCTGAAAGGGTAAGGGAACCGATGGCGCTCCCGCTTGGAACGCCGGTAATCCCCGTTACCGCTACAAAGTTGCTGGTATTGGTGATGGCAATGCTAAAATCCTGGGTATAGGGCGTGCCTACAGCTTTGCCATTCGCGATGGTTCCCGTAACGATAACCGTTCCCGCCGCTGTTGTTGTGAGGGTACTCCCGCTGATTTTCGCGCCGGTGGTTCCGGGTGATTTTAAAGACCACACGATGGCCTTGTTGGTGGCGTTAGTGGGCGCTACCGTCCCTGAAAGTGCAAGGGTTCCTATCAAGGCTGTAGTTGGAACGTCGGTAATCCCGGTTACCGCTACAAACGTGGCTCCCCCGCCAAAAGCTTGATTCATACCGGTAATTAATAATTTCGCGCCATCATTTATCGCTGAAAGACCACTTGCCATCGCAAGAGGATTTTCTGACATAAAATTGGCCGCGCCGACACCAAATGCGATTGTACCTACCACAATTGATGTAACAGGGCCAGGGAAAAATTTTTGCATGAGTTTATCAACCCCGATCCAAATACCTCTGACTTGACGATTATTATCCGAAGCAAGAAAGCCATCTAAGCTTTTATATATGCACATTGCGATATGTAAATTACGCATACGCAGATTCTGGCTTGCCGTTAACTTTGAATTATCTTTATGCTGGGTAAATATATCTTTGCTCAGGGCAATATTTGACAATGTCGCGCTATCGCCGCCATTCTCAAGTGTTAAACTGTAGGTCTGGCCAGCAGAATCGTAAGGGGTAAACGTTCCTTTATACGATGTCCCGGATTCAGACAGAACCATGCTGGTTGGGAAATTCTTGCTGTTTTCGAAGAGAAAAATCATGGTCTTGCCCTCGTATGCAAACCCAACCCTCTGGGCGCTGGACGCGAGATTGTCCGAATAAAATACCACTTTTGCTTTGTCGTCCGCCACTGCTACGGTTCTCCCCGAATCCGTTTCAGCAACATTGCCGCTTGAGTCCACATAAAAGCCTGTGGGGGTAGAAAAACTGGCACTGCTTCCTGAATGGTCGCCGCAAGCGTTGAACACCATGGCTAACAGGACAAATAACGCGATAAAACTTTGCTTTTTTTTCATATAAATCTCCTCTAGGGCGTAAGGATAGGTTTTTAGTAAATTCCTTCCAGGAAACACTAGGTATCTCGTATTAATTAAAAACAATAACCTAGAATACTAGGATTGTCAATATCCAATACGAGATTTATCGTATTCTTGTTATGTGGGGTTTAGAGAAAATTTAAAGTCTCAACTGGAATACTCTGGTATGCTTGTTAAGGAACTGGCAGCCTCTACGGGAATAAAAAAGAAAACTTTAGACAGTTACCTTGGAAAACAGGGTTATAAACCTTCGGTTGATACGGCTGTTAGCATAGCAAAAGCCTTGGGGGTGTCGGTTGAATACCTGGTAGATGGTCAAGATGATAAAAATGACCGACCTTTTTCATCTATGCCAGCGTATCTACAGGAAATCCTGGATTTATATAATCAATTAAGCACTAAAGACCGTTTTATATTGCTCAGTCTTGCCAGGCTACTTAAAAATAGATAAGGAAGAAAATTAAACCTCTTTTTCTTTGTGCCTTGGTGTTCTTTGTGTGATGGTTTATTTCAAGCATTCTCCCGCAAATTGCGGGGGGGGGCGCACGATACTTGTTTTATTAGTAGAAAAAAGCAACTTCATTAAAATTCGTTCAAGAAAAGAGTTGTTGGAATGGTTTCGCATACCCGGAAGAAACGTATATGTTACCGCCTACCCTAAAGGTATGAATTCAATAACGCTTGATGATGTTGACGTATGTATAAAAGGGGCAGTAATTGAACTGGTTTCTGGTAACGGTTCTGTCTGTATCAGGATTATGCTCAAAGATGTTACTTCGGCTGAAAGAAGCCCCGCCGACCAAAAAACGACAAAAATAGATTCAGTTGAGATAAATACCCGATACGGTTGGTTTTCGGTTGGTAAATTTGTTATGTAGCCAGTCTATTCGGGAAAGCTATATTCTGTCGGACGGCCTGTCAAGATCAGATGTCTCGCGGTTTGGCACGTATCCCGAGCTTCTGCAAAAGAGTATTGATTGTTTTCTTGTCATCGGCCCTCGGTTCTTCGAGTACGCTTTTATAATCAAGAAGAAAATCATATATTCTTTTATCGCGAGGGGCGTAGCAAAGCGTTATCCAATTGAATGGTTTAGGCTCAAGCGCTTCTTTTAAATAAATCAAAGAAACTTGCCTCCCGTCGCTAGGGTATCCTTTGCGCGTCTCCTTATCAGGTCGCCGATTTAAATCTGCCTTTACTACCAGCCTTCCAACAATTTCAAAATACTCCTTCAGCTTTTCGCCTTCCAAGATCTCGGAACATTCTAGTATTCGTTTGCCCAAATTTTTCTCAACACTCCATCTTTTGCAAGTATCAGAGAAATTTTTTTGAAAATCTTGCCGCTCCTTCCTATCGTTTAATTTTTCTGGCATGATCAAGCCAGAAAATCCTTCTAGGAAACAGCGCTCAGTTTAGCGTTTGGAGCATCGATGTTCTGAATTACTGCGGCCTTTAATTCGGTCAACTCGTCTCTAATCTCTCTTTGACGCTTTTTGATGCACTTAGGGTCAACTTTAAACACTTTGGCTACTTCTTCGTCTGCTTTGTCTTCCCAAAATTGAAACCTATAGGCGGGAACAAGCAAGTTGGCGGCAAGATGGTCTGCCTCCTCTTCTTTTTTCCGATATTTTGAGAACGGGAATACTTTTGCAATAAGGCTAGGGCGTTTGCGGCGAGATAAGCCTACATTGGCATTACAGTCGGCGGGCAATTTAATGTGCTCCAGCAAAACATGCGCCAATTCATGTGCAATATTAAACCGTATTTGCCCTTCGTTGCCCCTATCCTGCTCATCCATGACCACAGTACCGTCTTCCATAATGACGGCGTGGTTCCCTCTAATGGATCCCTCGGTAAGGGTACCGTCCGTTTCCAAAAAAGTAATCTTTTTTTTCGGGGAGACAAACTGAATAGGCCTTACCTTCAGCCCGTTGGCTTCGGCCATCCTATAAATGTCGACCGATGGGTCGACCGACGCGTAATTATAGGGCTTGTCGTACTTCGATAGCAGATTGCTGACTATCCTGTCAAAATTGGCAATTTTATAATTGAGCATACTTCCTCCAAAAAAAATAACCGTCCAATAAAGACGGCTGTAAATACAGTTATACCTTCACCAACGAGCCTACGACCCCGTTATTCGAGCTGTCGGCAGAGCGAAGAGCAAAATTTATATTACGGTAAGCCCTTTTTCCACAGCGAAGGGGCGTAAGGGCGCACGCCATCAGTCTATTGCCGAGAGGTTTAATGCAGGCGCTTGGAAGAGGGAGCCGGAGGCAAAATAAGCATTCTTTGAACAAAAACTAAAATTAATTAAAAACAATGCCGTCCCCGACTGTCCCGCCAACTCGTTTTGGCGATCGGCTTGAAAAAACTGCCAACCCATACGGGCCTGTCCGCCAAGGCAACGGAAGCCCCGGCGCAATAAATAAGCGACAGTCGAGCCGCAGGCACAACTGCCGATACCTTATGTATATACTGTTACATATACTATACGTATGTATGGTACTATAGGATAAAAGAGCTTGTCAAGAAAAAAAATAAAATTTTTTGCAAATTTTTTCACGGAAACCTGCTTTTCTTCGGTTTTTTAGACGGTTTTTACGCCGCCCGGTCATCGGCTTGCCACGAAGCCCCCGAAAAGATTTGCCAAGCGCAAAAATCCTCGATCTTTAGCCCGGCCCTGAGGCGCGGTCTCGATTGAAACTTGCGGCAGGATCTAGTACTCCATGAAGCTTAGAATTTCGGATACAAGTGTCTAAGCTTAATGCGGGCATCGGCGGCGGTGAACTGCCAGCGAACAGTGGTTCTTTGATCGTTCCGTTCGGCAACCCAAGCCCGTACTTCGCCCGCCATCTTTTCAACAGTCGCCATTCTCCGCTTAAGGCATTGCCGGCTCATTACCCCTATTTCCAGCTCGGCCATGTTAAGCCAGGAACCGTGCTTGGGGGTGAAATGGATTTCGAAACGCTGGGCAAGGCGCAAAGCGGCTTCCGGTTCATATGCGGCGTACAAAGAAGCGAGCGTATGGGTATTAAGATTGTCCATGACAAGCACTGTTTTTTCAG
>Ga0268262_10005013_pt1 | contig 13339 bp, 15 predicted proteins | sample TergutNc150P3_FD_190354 | JGI IMG/M metagenome (GOLD analysis project Ga0268262, IMG submission 190354) | Nasutitermes corniger P3 segment gut microbial community from laboratory colony in Florida, USA - Nc150 P3 (SPAdes) (version 2) | ecosystem: Host-associated > Arthropoda: Insects >... | reverse complement strand
GCTCAGAAACGCCGTAAAAATGCTCGGCCTGTCTTTGCCTCAGGCGGCTGCCCTGGTTTCGCGTAACCCTGCCAGGGTGCTTGGCCTTGATCACGAGCGCGGCGTGATCGAAAAAGGTTATCGCGCCGATTTTTCCATTTTGGACAGAGATTTAAAAGTGAAAGCCTGCTACATTGCAGGCAAACAGGTATATACGGATATTTGATTCATTGCGGATTATTCACTAGGGCGTGTTCACACTATTTAAATAGTAACCGGATGCTGGATGAGGATGGTCTTGACAAAACAGTCTTTCTTTGGTACTATAAAAGTACTTATTCTTGGAGGTTCTTATGAATATTAATTTGAAAGAAGATGTCAAGCCAATTTCCTACATAAAAACAAATGCTGCAGAAATGATCGATTATATCAATCATAATAAGAATCCAATAATTATTACCCAACATGGTGAAGCAAAAGGGGTATTTCTTGATATAGAATCATATCAGGATATGATCAACGCATTATCCTTAATGAAGTTGTTACAATTCTCCGAAAAATCTATCGGTGAAGGAAAAGTTTATGATAGTGATCAAGTATTTTCAGAATTAAGAAAAAAAATTGATCAAAAAAATGGCTAAAAAATATTTTGTAAAATGGACTGCGCCCGCAAGGGAAGACATAAACGAAATTATTGATTATATATCAAAAACAAACAAAAACTATGCAGTAAAAATATTAGACAGCATAGAAGAGAATGTAAAAAAATTAGATATGCTTCCTGAACGGTATAGGATTGTTCCTGAGCTGGAAAAATACGGATACTTGCTATACAGGCAAATGATAGTTGAATATTGGAGGATAATATATAAAATTGAAAATGATTATGTTTATATAATGTTAGTAATAGACGGAAGAAGAAATTTAGAAGACTTATTATTAAAGAAAATGATTTTGCGAAAAAACGAAATATGAATTTATCCCCGACACACCACCTGTTCGGTAATAATCCTTTTTCAAGGCATTGTTGTATAACCTGCCTTTGAATAAAAACTGCTAACGGGCCGCGACAGAAATTTCCTGAAAAGCTTGGGATTGTACCCTGTAAATTCCTTAAAAGCGTTGTAGAACGTCTGGCGGTTATTAAAGCCGACCTGTGCGGCGATGTCGACAAATTTCATGTTGGTATTGCGCATCAAAGCGATCGACTGGGAGATTCTGTATCTGGTAACATATTCCAGCAGGGTAACGCCCAGTTCCTTTTTGAATAATTTCTGCATATAGGTTTCATTCAGGTTTACCGCGCGGGCGATGACAGGCGCGGTAATATTCTCCTGATACTCCCGCGTGATAAATTCAACTATGCCGCTTATATAAGGATTGGTAAGGTAGGTTTTTTGATAACATTCGTTGATGCTGAGCAGCAGTTCCGCGATAATTGTCTGCGTAAAATAATGATCGATATATTCAAGCTTGTCGGAATTTAGCAATGCCTGAAGCCTTAATATCGTCTGCTTTATAAATAAGAAATCGTTCAACAATATATAATCTTTTTCGCCAAAACCTTTAATAAGGCTGTCGCAGTTGCAAACGACGGCATAGCTGTCAACTGCCGGGACCGAATCGCTGTCAGTCAATATGACGCTTAATTCAAGGAACAAACCATGGCATCCTTTTTCGATAGATAGTTTATGCGGGCACTCGGCGTCTATCAGAACCAGGTCGCCGCTTTTCAAGCGCTCGACAACTGTTTTTTGCCCGTTACCGGTAAAAGTATAATTTGCCCTGCCTTTGACAACATAGAATAATTCGATAGTAGGATGACTGTGATAGTCCATGCTGTATCTGGAGAGCCTTTGTTCAAAATACGAATGAACGGCAAAGTGATGATCGATAAGCGTGGTTATGTTTCCGAGGATACCAGCCATAGGGATATAATATTTTACATTTACAGCAACTTTTTGTCAAGAAAAGCCAGAATTTTTTACATAAACCTATCTTAAATTGCCATATTCTTTTCCATAAATTTTATTGGGCGGGGCTATATTTATACAGAAATTCAGGAAGGAATAAATGCCAAAACAAAACTTTACTAAAACGGCTTATCAGAACCTTGACGATTTTGTTTTCGGAAAGGCCCTTCATCCTGTCGCGCTGAAAAACGGCATGGTTATCGGAGGAGGCGTCGTTTACCCGGAGATAAACTTTACGCTGCCCACGATGTCCATCGAAAAAAACACCATGCCTGAAGTTATCGCGAATTACCGCGAGATAATTACCGGAATATGCGACAGGGCAAGGGAATTGCACATTCCCGGTTTTGTCGCGGAAATAGAAACCCTGCCGCCGATGACGTTCAATCCCGAATGGGGAATTGAGGTATGCAAAGTTGTCGTTGATATAATCAGGGAACACGAGGCAAAGCACGGCATAAAAGGGGCGGTAAGGATAACGCCTAACGACATCCGCGAGGGAAGCGAGCTGGAACATATGTGGCACGGCAGGCATTGGGATGCTATGATGCGCACTTTCGAGGGCTGCGCGAAAGCGGGCGCGGATTTCCTTGCGATAGAATCAATCGGCGGGAAGGAAGTGCATGACGAAGCCATTATGTACTGCGATATAGCAAAATCGATTTTCGCGCTGTCCGTTCTCGGCTGCGCCGATATGGGCAGGCTCTGGACGGAAATAGTACGCATTGCCGACGAAACCAAAACAACCGCTTCAGGCGATACGGCCTGCGGATTTGGCAATACGGCGATGGTTCTTGCGGACAGAAACTACATTCCCAAAGTTTTCGCGGCGACGGTCAGGGTTGTGACGGCGGCAAGAAGCCTTGTCGCGTTTGAGTGCGGCGCGAAGGGCCCACACAAAGACTGCGGCTACGAGGGCGTTTACATAAAGGCCATAACCGGCACGCCGATTGCAATGGAAGGCAGAACGGCGGCCTGCGCCCACCTTTCGCCGGTCGGGAACATTGCCGCCTGCCTCGCTGATCTGTGGAGCAACGAGTCGATACAAAACATCAAGCTGCTGGGAGGCATGGCCCCGACCGTCTCTTTTGAGCAGTTGGGCTACGATTGCAGGCTGATGAACGAGGCGGCAGCAAGGGGGAAACAGCAGGCTCTTCTGCTGCGCGATTTACACGCGGACAGCGACAGCAGGTATGACCCTCAAGCGTACGTACTGCGCCCCGACGTCGTGCTTGAGATTTCCAAAGAGCTTGTCAAGGTTGAAGGCTATTATCCCCGGTCAAAAAAAGCCGCCGGCCTTGCGTTGACGTTTATCAGGAAAGGGTATGATAATAAAGAACTGGAATTAAGCGAAAAGGAACTGACGTGGCTTGACGACCTGTCGGAGGCTGTCGCCAAATTGCCGGATGATGTTGAAACATTTACGGCAAATGTTATCGATGATTGCGAAAAACTGGATCCTAAAAAATACGATATGAAACTTTAGGAGGAGAAAGATGTCGGTAATTGACAATATTTCGGAAGCTTTGCAAAAGGGAAAAGCAAAAGATGTCGTCGCGTTAATAGAACAAGCCCTAAGTGAGGGTATTTCCGCGCAGGACATCCTTGACAACGGGCTTTTGCGCGGCATGAGCCTGCTCGGCGTCAGGTTTAAGAACAACGAGGTTTTCGTGCCGGAGGTGCTAATCGCGGCAAGGGCGCTGAACAAGGGGACTGAGGCGCTAAAACCAAAGCTTATTGAAGCGGGCGTAAAACCAATCGGCAAGGTTATTATCTGTACCGTAAAGGGCGATCTTCATGACATCGGTAAAAATCTGGTGCGCATGATGCTTGAGGGCGCGGGTTTTGAGGTCATAGACCTTGGCGTCGATGTGGATGAAAACAAGATTATTGAAGCCGTTAAGGAACATCAACCCCAGGTACTGTGCCTGTCCGCGCTACTCACAACAACCATGACCCAGCAGGGCGTGGTAATCGAAGCCCTGAAAAACGCCGGTTTGCGCGACAAGGTAAAAGTCATGGTTGGCGGCGCGCCTGTTACCCAAAGCTTCTGCGAATCGATCCACGCGGACGCCTACAGCCAGGACGCGGCAAGCGCGGCTGAAGTCGCCAAAGCGTTTGTCGTAAGCTAAACCGGCAGCTCCACCCAAAAGACTACCCCGTCGTCCGAGTTTCCCAGGGCAAACGGGAAGCCCATGCGATCAAGAGCTTTCTTCACAATGGCAAGGCCCAAACCGCTTTGAGCGCCATGCCGCGTCCGCGCCGTATCCAGCCGGTAAAAAGGATCAAAGAGCCGGGTTATAACTTCTTCAGGGATCTTCGCCCCGGTGTTGGTGATTGAAAGGCGCAGGTTCTTCCCTTCCACGGCCTCGACGCGGATGGCTCCCCCTTCAGGGGTGTTTTGAACCGCGTTTGCCATCACGTTGGAAAGTACCCGCTGCAAAAGGTTCCGGTCGGCCTTAACAGAAACATGGGGAAAGTCCCCCCGGATCAAAAGGCCCCGTTGTTCCGCAAGAGGCCGGTATTCGGCGAGTACCGCGCCGCCCAAATCCGCCAGATCCAGGGAAATTGCCCGCGATTCGGCGTCCGTTTCCGAAAGCTTTACGATTTCCAGGATTTCCGAAACCAGATGGGCCTGGGAATCAAGGGTCTTTAAACATTCCCGTAAATACTTGGGATGATCTTTGTAATCCCCCACATTGGCAATCATGCTTTCCACAAGCGCCCTGGCCGCCGCAATTGGGGTCTTGAGCTCGTGGGACGCGGCGGAGAAAAACAGCCTCTGGCTTTCTTCTATGGCTTTTTCCCTGATTATTTCGTCTTCAAGGGGCTTTGTAATTTTTCGGGCAAAAATAAACGCCCCAAGAACCGCGACGGCAAGCATAACTAAAATACCCAGCAGCGATCGAAGAACAAGGGCGCGGTAATCTACTTGCGGCCCGTACCCGATAAGCACAATACGGTTTCCCTCGTTTCCTCTTTGTTCTCGTAAAATTTGAACTTCCGGAACCTTATCATTTGTAATCCGATCGCTTATAACAGTGGTAATCCGTATCGCAACTTTACCGGATGGATCCGGAAGCTCCTCGTCCTTTAAACCGCCGGTCGCAAAAAGAACATTGCCGCCTTCTTCCTGAATCTGAAACCTGAACGACTGGTTGCTTTCCGCAAACTTACGCGCAATGTCCGCCATTTCTTCGGGCGTTATGCCCTTATCTGTTATTGAGGTTAGTATTGGTTGAAAAGACGCTGAAAGCTGACGCGCCTGTTCCGCGCGGAAAAATGAAAGGAACTGCCGCCAAAAAAGCAATACCGCCGCCAGGCAAATAAACAAAACGAAAAACATGGTGTAGGTAAATATCTTTAAAAATATCCGAGGGCTTTTATTTTTCATTCAGCTTCTCCCAGGCAATATCCGACGCCGCGGACAGTCTTAATGATATTCACCGGTAACTTTGATCGCAGGTTCTTTATGTGGGTATGAACCGTGCCTTCGCTGCTGTAGTAATCGTAGCCCCAGATTTTATTCAGGAGGGTTTCGTGCGACACCACCCTGTTTTCGTTGTTGGCAAGGAGGGCGAGTATTTCAAATTCCCTAAGGGTAAGCGGCAGTTCCTGTTCCGACCAAAAGGCTTTGAAGGTTTCACGGTTAAGGCGGAGGGAACCGAAGCGTACCTCCTTCTGTAAAGCGCCGCTCCGCCTTAAAAGGGCTTCGACCCGTTTCAGCAGTATCTGCATGGAGAAAGGCTTCGCGATAAAATCGTCAGCCAGGTTGTCAAAAGCCTGCAGTTCGTTTGAGTCCCCGGAAAGGGCGGTGATCATTATTACAGGAACATCGCTGGACTTTCTGAAACTTTTAAGCACTTCCTGACCGTCCATGCCGGGAAGCATTATATCCAGAATCGCCAGGTGAAATTTTTTGTCGTACAAACGCTCGCAGGCGGTCTGGCCGTTGGCGCAGAGTTCCACGTTGTAACCGGCGTCAAAGAGAAACGCCTTAATCGCGTTCCCTATGTGCTCATCGTCTTCCGCAACGAAAATATGTATGTCCATGAGGGCTTAAGCTTATCACGCTTATCTGAAGATTGTCTGAAGAATGTTTTTGGGTTATATTATTTATACTAGGTAGCGTTGCTATAAAGAATTATCGTGAAAGCTGAAGCAACAAACACAAAACGACGAGATCGGCTATTCAACGCGTTAAACGCCATGATCGTTTATCTGCTTCAGGCTGAAGTGGATCAATTTGATGACGCTTTGCGGCGCAGCATGGGCGTATTGGCGAACGCGGTGGACGCCGACCATGTGCGGCTGTGGCGAAACCTCCATAAAAACGACATACTGTATTGTAAAAATTTGTTTGAATGGTCCGAGGATCTCGAGCCGCCTAAGGGCATTAATTTGGATATCGAGGTGCCCTACGACGAAGAGCTGCCCGCCTGGGAAGCGAGGCTCTCCTACAACGAATGTATAAACAGCCTTGTCCGTGATATGCCCAAAAACGAACGCTTTACCTCTCAGGGCGTTCTTTCCATTTTCGTTGTGCCGATTTTCCTGCGAAACGAATTCTGGGGATTCATGAACTTCAACGACTGCCACCGGGAGCGGCTGTTTACCGCGAGCGAGGAAGCCGTCTTACGATCCGCCAGCATGCTGGTCACAAACACGCTGCTGCGGAACGAGATGACACAGCAGCTTACCCAGGCGGTTGGAAACGCCTTTGCCGCGAGCCGATCCAAAAGCCAGTTCCTGTCCAACATGAGCCACGAAATCAGGACGCCAATCAACGCCATTGTGGGCATGACTATGATCGGCAAATCCGCTACCAGCGTCGAGAAAAAAGATTACGCCTTTGAAAAAATCGAAACCGCTTCAGCCCATTTGCTCGGCATTATCAACGATGTCCTTGATATGTCAAAAATCGAAGCGAATAAATTTGAACTGTCAAATGTTGAATTTAATTTTGAAAAGATGATCAAGAAGGTCGTAGACGTCATCATCTTCCGTGTCAATGAAAAAAAACAGGTTTTTAATCTGAAACTCGATCAGAACATTCCGTCAAAGCTGATCGGCGATGACCAGCGGCTGGCCCAGATCATCACCAACCTGTTGTCCAACGCGGTAAAATTTACCCCGGAGTCAGGCTCGATTTTTCTGACCGCGCGGTACATAGGGGATGAAAATAATTTCTGTAAAATACAGGTTGAGGTGACGGACACAGGCATAGGGATTAGCCCGGAACAGCAAAAAAGGCTGTTCACTTCATTTGAGCAGGCTGAGAATAACACAACCCGCAGATTCGGGGGAACGGGACTGGGGCTGGCTATTTCCAAACACATTGTCGAGCTGATGAACGGCGAAATCTGGATTGAATCCGAGCTGGGCTCGGGGGCTTTTTTTGCTTTTACCGTCAAACTGGAACGCGCTGCAAGCGAGGAAAGCCGGCTGCTTTTTATTGAGAGAACCGAACCTGTCCGTATACTCGTTGTAGACGACAGCCCGGAAGTGCTGGAATTTTTTGGAGTTCTAGCGCGGCGGATGAACCTTATCTGCGATACCGCTTCCGGCAGTCAGGAAGCGCTCAGGCTGCTCGGGGGCGATGCGGCGTACGACATCTGTTTTTTGGATCTGCGCCTCCCCGTGATGGATGGCATTACGCTTTCCCGCGCCATTAGCGCGGCGCTGCCAAAAAAACCGGCGATCATCATCATTTCCGCGTATGACTGGAACCCGGTTGAACAGGACGCAAAAGCGTCCGGCGTCGACGACTTTATGGCAAAACCATTATTCGCGTCCGATGTAACCCATTGCATCGGCAGATACGCCGGCCTAAAGCACGGCGATGAATCAGGCGGCGCGGAACATGAGCATACGGAGTCATTTAAAGGGCGCCGCATTCTGCTGGCGGAGGATGTGGAAATCAACCGCGAAATTGTGATGACATTGCTGGAACCCACCCTGGTTGAAATTGACTGCGCGGTAAACGGCGCCGAAGCCGTTAAAATCTTCAGCAAAGCGCCGGATCGGTATGACATGATTTTGATGGACATCCAGATGCCGGTCATGGACGGCCTAGAAGCGACGGAGCGCATACGCGCCCTGGAATCGGGACAGCAAAACAGAGTTCCGATAATAGCGATGACCGCGAATGTGTTTAAAGAAGATATCGAACACTGCCTGAAAGCCGGGATGAACGATCACATCGGTAAACCGATTGACAATAATGAGCTGCTGATGAAAATGAAACTGAATTTACAGTAAAAGTGTGATATTATTAAATAGAAAATGTAATATGAAAAGGAGAAATAGATATGGCGGCCAAATTACTGTACCAGGGGCACGGAAGCTATAGAATCACGGCGGCGGACGGCAGGATCATCTACATAGACCCGTATGCGGGGGAAGGTTACGACAAACCCGCCGACATTCTGCTGGTATCGCACCAGCACGGCGACCACAACAAAACCGACCTTGTAACGCAAAAACCCGGCTGTAAGGTGATCACAAACACCGAGGCCCTAGCTGGCGGCAAACACAACACCTTCGATGTCGGAGGCATTGTCATCGAGGCGGTGGAAGCCAGCAACAAAAACCATAATCCCGCCGAATGTGTGGGTTTCATACTCACCGTCGACGGCATCAAGATTTATATCGCGGCGGATACGTCAAAGACAAAATCGATGGGATCTTTTTCCGCCCGGAAGCTCGACTACGCTTTGCTGCCCATTGACGGCTATTACAACATGGACGCGAAAGAGGCCGCCGAATGTGCTAAAATTATTGGCGCAAAGGTGAATATCCCGGTTCATATGAAACCGGGCGAGCTGTTTGACAGGGAACGCGCGGAGGCTTTTAACGCGCCGGGCAGGCGCATCGTTGCCGCCGGCGAAGAGATAGATTTGTAAGCGGACGGACCGGTCTCTTATTTAAACTTTACAGCCGTACCGTACGCGATTACTTCGGCGGCGTTTTGCATTATCGATGAAGACGCGTACCTAATATTTACAATTCCGTCGGCTTTATATTGTTGGGCGTCCTCGACCATTCTTTTTGTCGCCAGCGCCCTTGCCTCATTCATCATTGCGGTATATTCCTTTAGTTCTCCGCCCACCAATGATTTAAACGCCTGGGTTATATCCTTGCCCAGATGCCTTGACTGAATTGTACTTCCCTTTACAAGGCAAATTGTTTCCAGTTCCTTCCCTGAAATGTAATTAGTATTTACCAAGATCATCTTCTTCTCCCCCTTTAATTTCCTTTAGCCTTTCAACCAAAACCCCGATAATTACCGCGGTTCCTATGACAGAAGCAATTACGACCGTTAATTTAATACTGTTTGGAATGGTAAATTTAGAGAACGCTATTCCAACCGATAAAAAATAGCCTGAAAGGAATATCGATACAATAACCGGCGCGACTATTTTTTTAATATTCACAGAGCCTCCCCATTGTAAAACCCCATTTCTGTTCTTCCAGTACAGAAAAACCTGTTCTTTTGTAAAAAGAAACCGCGCCGGTATTTGACGAACCAACCCCAAGATGCAAACCATGTACCTTTAGCCGCGCCAGTTCCGCAAAAAGCTCGTTCATTAAATAACGCCCAATTCCTTTTTGCTGGATGCACGGAAGCAGATCGATATGGAGATGCGCCGGATAATCCGCAAGCCACGGTTGGTTAACCGTATCGACAGGATAATGGCATTTGTGAAAATGCGCAATAATTCTATTTTCATTTTCAGAGAGAGACAGGGGAAAGGGCTCCGGATAGCGCTTTCTTAACGGAGGCAGCCACTCCTCTTCCATCCACTGCCCGAAAGCGATGGTATCGGGAACGGCTATAATGTAACCTTGCGGGCGATATTTATATTCAGCCACAAAACAAATTCCATTAGGATAAATCAGGTACGGCGCTGAATAATAATGACCGATTGTATACGGATCAGAAAAGAGAGAAGTGGCGTCTTTGCTTTCGTCTCCGGTTTTTAGACATATTTCATATAAATACGGGAGATCGGATAATACCGCACGCCGGATAGTAATTTTTTCATCCATAGTTTAATTCTATATAGTTTATATCCTTTTTCAAGCTTTGCTTAAATTTTGGAAGCCGGTTTAATAAGCAGGCTTATATGGCCGTCCGCGTCTCTCAGGAGCTTCTCGGCCTCATCCCTGCCCTTTTTCAATAAAACCATTACAATGGCGGTTTTAGGGCGTTTTCCCGACGCGTCAAAACTTTCCCTGGCTTCTTCTTCGGTGCAGCCCGTAACTTCCCGGATAAGCCTTATGGATCTAAGAACCAGCTTATGGTTCACCGGTTTCAGATCCACCATTAGATTTTTGTAGACCTTCCCCATTCGGATCATGGCGGCGGTGGAAAGCATGTTGAGGATGAGTTTCTGCGCCGTGCCGCTCTTCATCCTGGTAGAACCGGTTACCACCTCGGGGCCCACATTGGCGTAGAGTTTATGCCGGGCGTAATCAAAGGTTTTTGAATTTGCGTTACAGCTTATCGCGCCGGTTACCGCCCCAATGTCCCGCGCGTATTCCAGCGCACCCAGCACGTAAGGCGCCTGGCCGGACGCGGTAATACCCACCAGTATGTCTTTCACGCTAAAGCCCAAAGCCTTAAGCTCCCTTACACCGTCCCCGGCTTTGTCTTCGGCAGACTCAATGGATTTTGTCAGGGCTTCCTGTCCGCCCGCTATTAGCCCCATGACCATGCCAGGCTCCACGCCGTAGGTGGGGGGACATTCCGAGGCGTCAAGCACGCCCAGGCGTCCCGAGGTTCCCGCGCCGATATAGATTAGCCTGCCGCCCTTTTTGAAAGCAATAACTATATCATCAACCAGAGCCGCGATTTCACCCAGTATTTGTGTTACGGCAACAGGGACTTTTTTGTCTTCGTTGTTGATGATAGTTACAATTTCCAAAGATGTTTTGGCGTCAATGTCCAAAGACGCATCGTTCCGCCGCTCGGTGGTACACAGGGCAAGGGCTTCCGCGGAAATGACATTCGATAAAGAATCTTGTGAGGTGCCTGCCATGCTTGTATCCTTATGCCGGTTTTAACGGTTCCTCATAGAGCCGGTATTGCCGGGTTTTTTCTATCCATGCTTCTTCATTTACTTTAAAATATTTCTTTAATTCCGTTTCTTCCGGCCCCCCTCCCCTAACATAATCCAGTATCAGAGGATCCCCTGCCAAAAGCTCTATCGCGCTTTTATCGTTCCCCGCCTCGTATTTCGCGGGCCTGAAAGAGAAGTCCTCGCAGTGAGTCCCGATAAACCGGATTATACGCAGGGCATGGAAAAGGGCGTGGTAGCCTTCTTTGGGATTCCTGAGTATAAGCTGAAAGCCGAAGCAGCGCTCGTCCCTGTACTTGTGAAAGGTAGGGATGAAACGGTGCCAGCGCAGAGCGGCGTTAGAATCAAAAAGCGGATGCCCGGGATCATTCCAGCTTTCGTAGCCTGCTTTTTGGTTGTAGCCCATCAGGCTATTCATCCAGGGCGCTCCGAATACCTCAAATGGCCTGGTTGTTCCCCGGCCCTCGCTTACGTTGGTGCCTTCCCATAGGCACTGGCCTGAATAAAAAGCCGCCGTAAAAAAACCGGGGAAATTCGGCGATGGAGAAATTGTCCAGGGAAAGCCGCGGGCAACTGCCTGCCAGGAGACAATATGAAGGGGGAAATCCGCTTTTATTTCAGCGTGAAAATAACAGGCCATTTCCCCGATGGTAAGGCCGTGACGGTGGGGAAGCCCCTCGATGCCGATAAAGGACGCGTATTCAGGCTTTAGCGGGGAACCTTCTACCCAGGGACCCGCGGGATTTTCCCGGTCAATAACCCACACCGGAAGGGTGATATTTTCTTTTTTAAGTGTAATGAACAAATTCCGCAATGTGGAAAGATAGGTATAATACCTGACCCCGACATCTTGCAGATCAATCACCAGGGCGTCAAGGTCTATGAGCTTTTTTGGATCAGCGACGAGGGAAGATTCCCGAGAGCCGTAGAGCGAAACAAATTCGCAAGCCTCAAATCCCAGATCCCTGTAAAGCCCCTCGCCGTCCAGTTTCAGTTGATCCTGGAGTTCCCCAAACAGGCCGTGCTCGGGCGTGAAAACCCTTTTTAACACACCCCGTTTAAAAAGGGTCTCAAAAAGATACTCGCCGGTTTCCATATGCCAGGCAACCTGATTGCACAAAAGCCCAAGCCGCCCGCTTTGCAGAACCGCCGCCGGATCTTCCCACAGGGGAACAGAACTAAAGGAAAGCGCTTTGTTATTTGGCATTTCTTTTGACAGCATATTAAATTATGATACCTATATATCGTAATTTAAGGTATAGAGGTTTTGTCCTTATGGGTAATCCGTGTTTTTTTGGCATTGACGGCGGCGGCACTCATTCCCGTCTGGCCCTGGTTGACAGGGAGGGAAAGCTTCTTGCCCGTTCGGAAGCGGGAAGCACAAACATTTATTCCGTTGCCAAAGACGAGGTTTTCGCGAACCTTTCCGCGCTTTTGAGTTCGGCTTTGAAAAGCGCGGGGCTGAATACTCAGGATGTGGCCGCTGGTTGTTTTGGCAGCGCGGGGCTGGGCAGGGCAGAAGAACAGAAACTGTTTCGCGATTTTTTCGACGGCCTTTTGGGTAAAGATATTCCGGTTAAACTCTGTACCGACGGGGAGATACTGCTCTGTGGTGGTCTTGAAAACCTCGAAGGCTACTGCCTTATCGCGGGAACAGGCTCCATTGCCCTGGGCAGATCCCGGGCCGGCGCTTTGGCGCGTTCCGGCGGGCACGGCTATCTGCTGGGCGATGAGGGCTCCGCCGCGTGGACAGGAAGAACCGCCATTGCCCGGACGCTCCGCAGTCTGGAAGGCCGGGACATATCCACGGGCATGCTGCCCTTTATTCTGAAAGCAGCGAGCCTAAGCGAAAGTAACGATCTTATTAAGTATGTGCATCATGACGCGGACAAAGCTAAAATCGCGAGCCTGGCCCCGGTGGTTACACAGGCCGCGCGAAAAGGCGATCCCCTTGCCCTGGACATACTCCGTATCGGCGCCGGGGAACTTGCTTTATTGGTAAAGAGCGTAATCAGCCAGTCCCCGTGGATTAAACGCAGGGAACTGGTACTGGCCGGTGGCGTAATGGAACATGACGAAATAGTTACAGGCAGATTAAAGGAAGATTTGACCAAAGATATTCCTGACCTTTTGGTTTCAGCTCCTAAAGGTACGGCTTTAGAAGGGGCCTGTATGCTGGCGTTAGATGAATAGTTTTCCATGCTGTTTAGTGATATTATTTTTTAGAGGCTAAAAATGAAAATATATCTTGACAACTGTTGTTACAATAGGCCATACGATGATCAACGGCAGTTGCGTATTTTT
>Ga0268262_10005011_pt1 | contig 13340 bp, 11 predicted proteins | sample TergutNc150P3_FD_190354 | JGI IMG/M metagenome (GOLD analysis project Ga0268262, IMG submission 190354) | Nasutitermes corniger P3 segment gut microbial community from laboratory colony in Florida, USA - Nc150 P3 (SPAdes) (version 2) | ecosystem: Host-associated > Arthropoda: Insects >... | reverse complement strand
CAATTTATCCGGTTCTGCTTCTTGTTCTGGAGGCGAATTATCCTGATTTTTTCGAAAAGACGGTTCGGAGTATTGGAAGGTTAACAAAGGAAACACTTTCTTCCGAACCGGGAAGCGAGACCGAGACCGAAAAATCAAACAACTCGGAGACATCGGAAAACTCGACCCAGGGATAGAAGACGAATATCTGATATGGCGAATCTGGCAGGAGAAAGGAACACCGCTCGATGACTTGAAATACAAGTGGACTTATGAAGACCTTTTACAGGCTAATGCCATGTTGGATATGTCTGCTGATATGAATACGGCATTGGACGGTCTACAAGAATTCGAGAGGAAGAAAGGTGGAGGCGGCGAATAAGCCATGACTGTCAGAGAATTTGTTACCTTATTGGGCTTCAAATTAGATGATGCTCCGGTAAAAAAATATGACAAACAATTAGATGCCACAAAAGAAAAAACCAACAAGCTGACGGCAGCAACTAAAGGTATTGGTATGGCCTGGAAAATAGCGACCGTTGCTGCCGCTGCTGGAATGGCTTGGATCTCAAAAAATATTCTCGAGCAAACCGGGCAAATGGAACAGTACCGGAACCAACTGCAAAAATTTACCGGAGACGCGGACAGCGCGGCGGCGGTTCTCGCCAAACTTCGTGATACATCGGCTGATCCGCTTTTCGGAACAGGAAATATAGTCAACGCATATAAATCACTCCGTAACCTCGGCATGGAAGCAGACAATGCTTCCAATTTTGTAAATGTTCTCGGCGATATTGCAGACGGTTCCACTGAAAACTTTAATGCGCTTTCAAGCGTTCTGACTAAAGTTTCTGTATCTGGAAAAGTGACTGACGGAACTATCCGGCAGCTTACAAATGCCGGATTCAGCATGAATGATATGGCAGAAGCTCTGGGGAAATCAACAACACAACTTGATGCTGATATAAAAGCTGGAAAAATAGGATTTAATGAACTTACCTTAGCAATGAGTAACGCCACAAAGGAAGGCGGCAGGTTCTATCAGAACATGGAACGGCAAGCAAGGACATTAACCGGAAGTATAAAGATATTAAAAAGCACAATTTCTGACATCGGAGAAGGCATCGGAACAAAAGTATTACCAAAAATTGTTGATACTATTCGTTATATAACAGATTTAATTAAATTAGGTAAAGAAGGATTTATAAATTTTGGCGCGAAAGCCTTTGAAGCTTTGATAGGTGCAATTCAAGATGTAATTATTTTCTTTCAAATACTTCAAATGAGAATGAAAAAGTTTGGCGGCGCATTTACTCCGCTTAAAGCCTTATTTGCAGATGTATTTGGATTTTTAGGAAGCGTTATTGAAAGCGCGTATCCATACCTAATGAACTTGGCGACATTGTTTCTTGTCGCGTTTAAGCCGATACAGGCTTTTGTAAAACCGATATTGGAATCATTAAAGCCAATATTTAAAACTGTGTTCCAACTCGGCGCAGATCAAGTAGGTGAATTGATACCGATAATAAATGATTTAACTAAACATTTTGAAGGCATTGGTAAAGCAATAGGGAAGGCATTTGAGAAGTTAGTGCCTGTATTGGAGAATATCAAAAGAGCAATCCTCGCAGCATTTATGCCTATAAAAGCATTTCTAAAACCAATAATTGAATCATTACAGCCGTTATTTGAAAAGGTATTTGGTGCAATAGGGAGACTTTTTAGTAAGGCTGGTGAAGATACAAATGGTCTTGCAGACATTATAAAAGGACTAACTCCCTTGTTTTCGTTTTTGGGAAAAGTGGTGGCTGGTTTCATTGATTTATTCGGATCAGGTATTGCTTGGGTTATTGATACACTCGGGCCATTTCTGAAATATATTTTAATAATTATAGGGGCGATAAAAGCATGGTCGATAGTGCAAGGGATCTTAAATATCGTTATGGGCGCGAATCCCATCGGCGCGATTATTATGTTAGTTGTCGCTCTCATTGCCATTATTGGTTTGCTGGTAAAAAATTGGGATAAAGTTGTCGCTGCATTAAAAAGTGCGTTTGAAGCTATTGGTAACTTTTTCAAAAAGATTTGGGAAGGGATAAAATCTTTTTTTGGAATGATCGTTGATTTTATTAAGAAAAACGCATTGAATATTCTAAATATCATTTTGACTATTTTATTTTTCCCTGCTGGTGTCATCATGGCCGTGGTTCGGTTGATAATAAAACATTGGGAAACTATAAAAGAAGCAATAATAAAAATATTTACAGCCATTGTAAATTTCTTTTCAAGTGTTGTAGATGGAATAAAGAATATCTGGAGTGGAATTACTGGTTTCTTCTCTGGTTTATGGGAAGGCGTGAAAGGAATAGCCGGAAAAGCATGGGATGGTATCAAAAGTGTAGCGTCAAAAGCATGGGACAGCATGAAAAACATGGCGAACCAGTATGTGGAAAACTCAAAACAAAGTTGGGAAATGGCCAAGAACATAGCCGGAAAAGCATGGGACAAAATTAGCGGATTAGCATCTAGGGCATGGGACGGTATCAAAAGTGGCGCAGAAAAAACTGGAGGTTTACTAAAAAATAATTGGAAAACAATTGCTGTAGGAATGGTCAATCCTTGGGCTGGTGGACTGAAAGCCCTATACGACCACAACGAGAAATTCCGCAATTTTGTAGACAAAACATGGGGAAAAATTAAAGATATTGCTGGTGCTGTTTGGGATAAAATGCCAGACGGCGTAAAAGTTGTATTTATAAAAATCAAGGACATTATTAGTGGAGCAATAGAAAAAATAAAAAGTGTAATAAATGGGATAAAAGAATTCTTCTCCGGTTTGTGGGAAGCATTGAAGCAAGGCCCCACGGCAACAATAGAGTATCTTAAAAATGCCTTTTTGAGTTTGGTAAATAAAATAATAACAGTTTTCCGTCTCATTATTAAACATTGGGATAAAATTAAGGAAACTCTAATAAAGATTTTTACGATTATTGTTGATAAGGCAAAAGTAATATGGGGAAAACTTGTCAATGTTACAAAGGTAGTTATTGATGGAGTAAAGAAAGTATGGGGAACCATAGTAAGCTTTATTTCCGGTATCATGGAGAAAGTAAAATCAGTCTGGCAATCTATATGGAACTCTATATTAGATTTTGCCGCTGATATAGTATATGGTGTAAAATCAATTTGGAATACTATAACTAATTTCTTTTCAGGGCTTTGGGACGGTGTAAAAAGAATAACCTCTTCAATTTGGGACGGAATAAAAAATATTTTCTTTGGCGTTGTCGATTCAGTAAAAAATGTATGGAACGGAATTACTGGTTTCTTCGCAGGACTTTGGACTGCCTTAAAGCAGGGGCCAGCGGAAGCATTAGAATATATTAAAAACGCATTTCTTGGATTATTCGACAGTATAAAAGAAAAATTTCTTGGGTTCATCAATGTCATTAAGGATGGATGGGATAAAGTCAAAGGTTTTTTCAGTGGAGTAAAAGACGGTATTGTCAATGTTGTAACAGGCGGCGATAAAGAAGCAACACAGACAAAAAAAGTAAATGATTTAATAGTAACCCCAGAAGGACAATACAGCACACACCCGGATGATTATATTTTTGCGATGAAAAATCCCGGAGATTTGATTGAAGCCCTGATGCGCTTCCTCGGTGGTGGTCAACAGATGCAACCAGCCTATGCCGGAGCAGCCGGTTCTCTTGCTGGTGATACACTTTCAAGAGCGGCCGCAAACCATACAAATTATAATAACTCAAATACCTCCAATTACTCAACCATAACCGCACCTATAAATGTAAATGTGAACGCCAGCGGTATGTCGCCGGAAGCTGCTTCCGCTGCGGTAAAACGCGGGGTGCAAGATGCTCTTAATGATGCTATACACAGCAGCCGTGGGGCAATTCCCTCACCCGAGGCAAGGAGACGCTGATGGCAGAGGGAACAATCAACTTCACCTATCCCATACCGGACAAAGGCATAGCAGAGAAAGGCGCGGCTCTTTTCGTGATTGACGCTTTCCTTGTGGAGACTTATAACTTTGCAAATCGTCTGACAAATCTCACCGTGGAAGAAGGCGGCAACATCAGCGACCATGTTATTGAAGAACCGGATACCATCGACATCGAGGCGTTCATTGGACAAACAGAATTCAAAACCGCTATGGGTTCATCCGATACCGACTTATCAAAAGTAGAAATACCGGACGATCCGAAAAGCCGTATCCGGCAAGCCTACCATGAATTGCTCCGGATGAAGCGAGAGCGTCAGCCCGTGGATGTTGTTACTGGTCTGGATACATACACGGACATGGTAATAACGACATTCAACATAAGCCGCGATGCCGAGTCAGGAGAAGACCTTCCCTTCTCAATGAGTTTTCAGAAAATCAAAACAGTGAAAAGCGAGGAAACACAAATCTCTGTATCTTCGAGCGGAGGAGCAGGAGGAGATCAGGCGGCAGGAACGGCAAATGTGGGAAATGTCGGTTCCGGAAATAAAGTAGATGATGATAATTCATTTAAGGAACGCTGGCGGCAATGGGTACGGTCTGGGAGAGCGTCAGCGGCAGAGTATCAAGAACAATGGGGAGTGCCATATCCGCAATGAAATTATTAGAAGTTCACAGTATACCTACTTTCGCTGATAAATACGCACGTTGGAAGATGTCCGTTAATCTCTCCGGGGTTCGTTACCAGCTATATATATCATGGAATACGAGAATGTCAAATTGGTACATGACAATTCTTGATGTTAATGATAAAATACTATTGGGAGGGCTTAGGCTCGTCCCTAATGTTTTACTGTTTGAAAAATATCGGGCGAGCGTACCGGAGCTACCGAGCGGTGATTTGGTCATTTTTGACCGCGAAGGGAAATTAGAAGCGGATGAAATTACAAGGGGAAACCTTGGAAGCCGCTTTGATTTATCCTATGTCATCAGTGGAGAGTAGCAATGGCATTCATGCGCTATGTCGAAGTAACGGTTGGTCCCAAAAACGGTACTGGCTTTAAGATCGATGGCTTAAAAATTTCATTCCACATAGAAAAAACAGATTCCTCCGAGCCGAATAAAGCCACAATAAAAATATATAACCTGACACAAGATACATCATCAAAAGTAACTGTCGCCGATAACCATATCCAACTCCGCGCCGGTTATAAGGACGAAACAATAGCAGCGATATTTTTTGGTACTGTTGTGGAAGGAAAGCGTTACAAAGAAGGTGAAAATTATATAACAGAATTGCAAGTCCAAGACGGCCGCGCCGCAGTAATGGGCGGTTATGTTTCAATTTCCTACACGAAGGATGTTGCAGCCGCCACGGTTGTTGATGACATTCTGAATGCGATTGGATTGCCTTGTAAGGGACAAGAGAATATTCCAAGCGGAGAAAATTATCCTTCTGGTTTTGCTCATATTGGTATGGCGACAGACGCGCTGCGTAAAGTTCTTAATCGCTTCGAATTATCCTATACGGTTCAGAATGAAATGCTTTACATCCTTAAAAAAGGTGAAGCGGCAGACAAGACAGGGCTTCGCCTAACACCAGAGTCTGGCTTGCTTACTATACCACAACCAATCAGTGATAAGACAAGCGAGGACAATTCAGAAGCAGAAGCAAAAAACGGTTGGAAGTTTTCTACAATGTTATTACCTGAATTATTACCCGGTGCTGCTTGTAAAGTAGAAGCGTCCACATATTCCGGCGATATGCTTATTCATAAAGCGATTTATGATGGCGATAATTGGGATGGTTCTTTCAAAATTGAAATTGAAGCGGAGGCGATATAATGGACGAATTAAGTCTGCTTATCCGCGAGTATATCGAATACTATATGGCTGATGTTCACACCACATTACCCGGCGTGGTTGAGAAATATGATGCCAAAACACGCCGCGCAGATATTCAACCATCTTTGAAACGGAAATTGCCTGATGGTAAATTCGTGGAGTTTCCTATTATTCCTGATGTACCTGTAAGGTATTCAGGAAATAAAGAATTTACAATTCATTTTCCTCTTAAAAAAGGTGATGAGGTTGTGCTGTTCGTTATAGAACGTGGTACTGATAAATGGAAAGCTGCTGGCGGTAAAGAAATTGAGGAACCTGATCTGCGGCGGTTCGATATACAGGACTGCATTGCTATAACAGGAAACGCGCCGCATGAGTTTATAGCTGCGGAGGAGGACGGGCTACAGATAATCCATAAAGATAAGCCTGACGGTGATCTGATTTCACAGGTGCTGATGACAAATGAAAAAATAAAAACAATTTACAAGAAAAAAGCAAAGGTCACGATGCAGGATGACCATATAACCAGCGAGACGGAAAAATGCAAAGTGGAGATGAAAGCCGATGTGCTTACTGCTAAAAACAGCCATGTGACTGTAAAACTGAACGGTGATAAGGCTTCGGTAAAGAACGGCAGCCAAAGCCTGTATACGATTTTGCATAATTATTTTCAGGCATGGCAGATAAATAAACCGTGTACGACCGGAAGTCCTGCCACTCATTTTCTTCATCCGAACCTTGAAAAAGATATAGCAACAGCCGACACGAACCTCGGTTTGTTATTGGAGGCATGATATGGCATTAGTCGCTACTACTTTACAAGCAGATCTGCTCGCAACTTATTTGGCCATGAATAATATTGTGGATGACGGAGACAAGTATCAAGCTAAAAATGTTGCCAAGGATATAAAAAAATATATTCTCGCAGGGAAAACAACCACGACAGATGTCGGCGCTGCTCCTGCCGGTGGATATGCTGGTGTCAGCGAAGGAACTATGACTATAGATGCAGAGCAGCTTGAAAAAGATTTGTTCGATACTTTTGATGCAAAATACAATGATGACGATTTGGCTGACCACATCGCCACAGATATTGACAATGCTTGCAGCGCGGAAGATACAGTACAGGCAACATCAAAAGGAAAAGTAACAACGCCGAGTGGCGCAACATCTGATTTTTCTGGACCGGCTATAGGAAAGTTTTCCGGAACAAAATCGCTTATCTCCACGCCGCTCAAGACGTGTTTTCGGTTGATGTGGGATATGGTGACTGGCGGTAATGAATTATACGCACAGGTTTTTGCGGCCGCGATAGACGCATACATGAAAGCCGGAACTATCACCGTCCAATTAAAGTCTCCATTTTTGTCTGGTTCAGGGAGTGGGAAAATATCATGAAAGATTTTGCCATAATACCGCACGGTAGCAAATTTATCTGGGAACGAAATGGAATGCGGTTTACAAATAATTATCTCGAATATATGGCGCAGAAGGTTCGGTCTGCTATTTCTTTATATCTTGGGGAATGGTATTTGAACAGGAAAAAAGGCATTCCTTATATTCCTACTAGCTTAGATAAAATCGACCATCGTCCGTTACTTGAAACAGCCTTGATTGTGACTATTTCTAATGTGAAAGGAATTAAGAAAATGATTTCTTTCCAACCTTCCTTTGATGAGAGGGAACGAGTTTATAAAGTTAAGTTTGTCGCTCAATGCGATAACGGAGAAATTCTTGATATGAATGAAGATATACCAATTAAAGAGGCAGCATAATGGAATATGGCTTAACAAAGAACGGATTTATTTCAAAACCTCTTGCGGTATTGCTCGAAGAAGAACGCGCCGCTTATAAAGCTGCATTTGGAGAGGACATTGATATAAGTGATGATTCAATCGCAGGAAAATACATTGGAAATCAGGTAGCAAAGTTCACCCAATTATGGGAATTACTTGACGGCTTATGGTCTGTTGGTGATGTTGATTCTGCGAATGGTATATATCTTGACCGACTAGCAGCGTTGGTAAATGTAAACCGTGTCGGAGCTATAAGAACACAAGTAACGGAGTGTATTTGGGGTGATGAAGGGACACCTATCAAAACAAGAAATCTCGCAAAATTAAGCACAACCGGAGACATTTTTTATCTGCGTGATGCAGTGAGAATAAGTCGAGAAAAACTTCTTGGATTTTGGATAAAAATATCATCTGTTGAACCAGAGGAAATATATTCATTCCAAATAAAAGGTCTGACTATATCCTATACAGCAATTGAAGATGATGATGAGGAAAGTATAGGTCAGGGATTAAAAGAAAAAATTGAAATGGAATTGCCGGGGTTATTTACTGTCGAAGATTTTGGTAAAGATGGACTAAAGGTTCATATTACTGATGGATTAAATCCTTTTTCATTCGATACTAATGATGAAAAAATTAAGATAGTATTACTCGGCGCGTATGCAGTTTATTTAGCAGAGACCCCAGGGAATATATTTGTTCCTATAGGGACATTAACAAAGTTGGTTTCAAATAGTTCTGTTGATTCTATTTATAATTACGCGACTGGTCTTACAGGTCGCGTTATGGAAAGCGACACAGAACTTCGTATTAATATGGGTAACAGAGCAAAAAAAGCAACTGCGAATGAGATCGCGATACAAAACAAAGTAGAAACGGAAGTTCCCGGTGTTGAATACGCTAAAGTTTACAGCAATAGGACAAAGGAAGTATATAAAGGACGACCGCCAAAAAGTTTTGAAACAGTTGTCATTGGAGGCGATGATAGAGTCATAGCGCAAACTATATTTAATTCTGGCCCGGCAGGAATAGAACCATTTGGGAATACTATTGTAACAGTATATGACAGTGAAGGGTCTCCTTGGGAAATTGGTTTTTCAAGACCAGTGAATCAATATATATGGCTCCGTATTGGTATTTCAAAAAACAATGAAGAGCAATTCCCGATAAATGGAAACGATCTTATAAAAGATAAAATTGTTTCATGGTCAAAGAAGAATCACGGCGTTGGCGTTGATCTGATTTATCAGCGTCTTGGAATACCTATCTATAGTGTTTCTGGTATTGCAAAAACAAAAATAGAAGTTGCGAGAACAACAAACTTAAACCCACCGGAAGAAGAAGAATATAAATCTGAAAACATTGAAATCGGAGAAGTAGAAATAGCGGTGTTTGACCGTGGTCGGATATTCATTGAGGAGATTAGTTAGTGAAACCAATAAACTGGGACGAATATAACGAGCCTCCTTATCTTCCGGAGTGGATGTGTGAAGACGAAACTCTGGAACTGGCAAGATATGATGACGATTTACGAATTAAAATTGAAGCCCAGCTTCGATTGATGAGCGAACAATACTATTTGGAAAATCTTTCCGGAGAGCAGCTTGACCGTATTGGAAAATTATTAAGCGAACAGCGGAATGGAAACAGTGATGACTACTATAGGATAATTCTTAATCTTCGGATACTCCTAAATACAAATGCTGGTTCAATTCCAGATATAATAAAGGCAATAAAATATTTATACTCATCAGAAGTTGTTCATATAGTACCTGATTTTCCTGCTGGATTAATAATTGAACATGATGGCGAGGGTACGCCAGGGCTAAACTTTAATATGATACTTGCCGAAGTAATCCCTGCTGGTGTATCTTTTTCGACAAAAGAATTATTCTTATATAAAGAAGAGTTGTTTCTTGATGATAAATTCATAATAGCCAAAATAACTAAAGACTTAATCGACTCATTTAGTTCCAGCGGAATAAAGTTTAACGGACAAATAAAACATGACGGTAAACACAAAGCAGGAAGGGGTATCTTCGATAAATTCTCTATTCTGTTGAAACCTGAAAATTTTGTTGACATTTTTGAAACTCGTATTAAGCATAGTGGAATGATTAAAGCTGATGGGAGGTATAAGTTTAACAAACCCATTGGAAGAATAAGCGATACACCAGTAATAATTACTGGCCGCCTAAAATTTCAAGATAATATTATTGTGTCTGATGAATTCAAAATAGCTGTAAAACAACAAACAAACGTTATAGACTATTTCCCAACAACATTCCGGTTTAACGGCATTTTTAAGCATGATGGAAAAATAACTGCATCCGGTTCCAGAGATAAACTTAATATAACGGTAAAAAAATCAAATACTACTGATAAACATAAAACAAGGCTTAAACATAGTGGGACAATAAAAGCAAATGGTACACACAAATTCAACGCCGAAACAGGGATGGGTGATATTTTAGATGTATCTACAAGCTATAAATATCAGGACAACTTCAATACTGTTGACGGAACAGCTATTAATGTCATGTTAGATTTGCACGACACAGCAGAGGTGCAAGAGCAAGATAAAACTAAAATTTCTTTAGCAGTCAATGACAGCATTGAGATAAATGATGAATTTACTATTGGTTTGAAATACCACCATAAACATGATGGAAAATATAAAGCCAATGGAAAAATAAATTTTAACTCCGGAATATTAGTTCCGGTATAACACAGGGAGGAGATCATGGGTGAGAATGGAATTAATTTCATTGAAAAGTTGGCTGTACAGAAACCGCTTAAAGGCGTTCTGAATTGCAGGGTTTACAGGCATGAGGCAACAGGAGAGAAGCGGCTCATTGAGGTAATTGAGGATAATAACCTTATCGTAAATGATGCAAGGGATCAGATGGCTCATTTAATCGCTGGCGACACAGCCGACCGTAGCATTAAGCAAATTGGTTTCGGTCTGTCCAGCACCGAACCAACAGTTGACGATACTTCATTAACGAATCCTTTCCTCAAGGATGTTGATGGCTTTGAGTATCCAACGGTTTATAAAGATTCGGAAGGTAATGAGCATCCGATATTTGGAGGACAAGTACAGTTTAACTGGAGCCTAGCTCTTAGCGAAGGGAACGGAAAAGCAATTAAAGAGTTTGGACTGTTTACAAAAAACGGAAAACTATTCGCTCGCAGGGTACGAGTAAGCCCTATCAACAAAGAATCGGACATCAGTCTTGAAGGTTCTTGGACAATAATATTCTAAGGAGAGAGTATGAATTATTTACCTAATTCAGCGACATGGCAACCTGGCGTTTACCAGATTGAAAAAGAAGATGACGTTCTTGGAGGCGAAGATGGGCCTGACAACAAACCTCTCAAGGATCTTGCCCGTAGGACAGCGTTTTTGAAAATGGTTATTGGAACCATTATAAATATTTAGGAGGATGAGATGGCAAATTTACCTTTGACTCCGCAATGGCATGAAGAAATTCCGTTGGTCGAAGAAAATGATGATGTTCTCGGAGGGCCAGACGGTGCATGGAATAAGTCATTGCGTATGCTTGGCGACAACACAGAATACCTTTACACGCAATGGATGGCCGCAATAGAAGCCATTGATGAAATAAACGGCGAAGAAATCGAACCGGATTTAGCAGCGAAGCTGGTTGCTATGGCCAGAAGTAAGGCAGCCTTTTTACAGGCGCTTCGTGATAAGGGTGTCAATGTTCCGTCCGATATAAAGTTAAGCGAACTAGGCAATCTCATTTCAGAGATTGAAACCCTTGGACAGGATATAACGGATGTCGTTAACGGTTCGCAGTATAACCCCGGTACGCAAATCGGAGGCATTTACTGGCAAGATCCGACCATGGAGTTTGATTACATCGAGATATTTGAGGTTTCCGGAGCCGAGCCTGTTTCTGTTGCACAGATAGCACCTGGGGTACAATATTTTGAACCCACCGCTGGTACGCATAAATACCGCCTCCGTGCGCGGCTTGCTTCTGGTGGATATTCCTATGGGGTAGAGCTGCCGCTGACAACCTACGAAATCGTGTACACAGCTAACCTGTTGTCGGTAACAATTCCAATGGCAGCGGCTAACCAGATTGTGTTGGCGTTTGACAATTTCGTGAAGCTCGATGACGCCGAAGGCTTTTCCATTTCCGGGCTGAATGACACCCTGGAATTCATTGACCAGCCGGACAGTAAGACTATCCGGCTAAGGCTGGCGACAAAGTATTTCACGCAGAACGGCAATTATTATCTCGATTACGATCCCGAGGAAGGGAACGTATTGCAGAACGATGATGAGCCGATTGCTGCCATAGTCGGGCACCTGATTGAAAACTATGCCGACTACGCGCCGGCAGAATTCGTGTCTGCTCAAATACCACAGCTTGAGCCTTCTCACCTTGTATTGGTTATGAGCCGGCCGATACATATAACCAATATTGGGGCATTTGAATTGTCCGGGACATCGGCGCGTATAACCAACTTGATTTCCGAGGGCGTTACGGTAGAAATTGAGCTTAATGAACCAGTTGACAGCGTTGCGGATGAACCGAATATAAAGCTCTCGTATGACGGCACAGGGGCTACCGATGACGCAGGACAAGTGGTAGAAGCGTTTACGAACCGTTCGGTAACAAATAACAGCACAAATACCGCCATGAGTATACAGAGTGCGGAGGTTCCCTCCAACAACTCAAGGAGACTTCTGGTTGTAATGGAGGGTGCGGTGAAAATGGCCAGTGCGCAGGGGTTTTACTTGACTTCGATTGATCAAAACGACCTTCCAACCCTGTCGCAATGTCAGTATTCAATCAGTGACGGCACGATAACCTTTACCCTTGATGTAAGCCTATTGGCTGGTAAAAACTTTGTAGTTGGGTACTCCGGTAACGGAACGCTTCGTGCAGATAGCAACGATGACAAAATAAAAGCGTTCAGCCAGAGCGTGATCAACAATAGCACCGATGTCGGCGGTATTCCGTCTAGCCCAAGCGCAAGAAATCTCTCGACTGTAGTTCTCGGTCATGAACCGCAGTCCGCAGCCGAATTAACGCAAATATTTTATATGGTTTACCAGACCATTAACGGCGGTAATCTTGCGAACCTTGTAAATGGGGATTATTGGTATCCTTATATATCAGGGACGTGTCCGTTAGTTGTCGCGGCAGGGTACGATCAATATGGGGCAATAAACCTTACAACCAACGCCGATCTCGGCGCTCATGGAAAGCATTTAGGATTTATCATTGTTTCCAAAAACGGCATAAAAGGCAAGAACGGGAATAATTTCGACCATGTGTTTATCCATTTTTATAATTGCCCTGGGTATGATACGAGCGATGCCACGGCACAAGGCCATTACATGGAGAGTACCAATATCAACACCAATGGCTATTTAGGGTGCAAGGGACGGCAGTATCTGCTTAACAATTACCTACCGGGCCTGCAGGCTATCGGCGTACCGTTTAACGAGCCTTGGATGAAGGCCCCGGCGCGGAAAGTAAGTAAAGGTGGAGCAAGCGCGAATCCTGGGTTTGACATAATTACTGACAAGTTGTTCCTCCCGACTGAATACGAGATGTTCGGGAGTCATACATACAGCAACAGTCAGGCGGAGGCAGCGGCGGATCAGGGCAGATTTGAATACTACGATTCCAACGCAAAGCGGATCAAATACAAGAAGGACAATGCCGCGGTCTGGTATTGGCTCGCATCTCCCTATTCGGGTGCTGCCGCCGGTT
>Ga0268262_10005010_pt1 | contig 13344 bp, 18 predicted proteins | sample TergutNc150P3_FD_190354 | JGI IMG/M metagenome (GOLD analysis project Ga0268262, IMG submission 190354) | Nasutitermes corniger P3 segment gut microbial community from laboratory colony in Florida, USA - Nc150 P3 (SPAdes) (version 2) | ecosystem: Host-associated > Arthropoda: Insects >... | reverse complement strand
TTGGGGCGGAGGTCGGGCGCGCTTGCCCCTCCCACATCAAACATGTTCCTTATTCGCCGGAACTATCTTGACCGACACTTAAGTCTCGCGCTTGGCGACGATCTTGTCTATCAGGCCGAAGGCGAGGGCTTCGTCGGGAGTCATGAAGTTGTCCCTGTCCATGGCGTCGGCTATGACGTCGACGGGCCTGCCCGTGTGGTGCGCGTAGATCGCATTCAGGCGCGCGCGCGTCGAGAGAATCTCCTTCGCGTGGATTTCTATGTCCGCGGCCTGGCCCTGGAAGCCTCCGCTCGGCTGGTGTATCATCACGCGCGAGTTGGGAAGCGAGAAGCGCTTGCCCTTGGCGCCGCCAGCCAGCAGCAAGCTCCCCATGGAGCACGCTTGGCCGAGGCAGAGCGTCGCCACGTCGGGCTTTATATACTGCATCGTGTCGTAGACGGAGAGGCCGCTCGTGACCACTCCGCCCGGCGAGTTGATGTAGAGCCAGATGTCCTTGTCGGGGTTTTCGCTCTCCAAAAATATCAGCTGCGCGACCACGAGGTTCGCGCTCATGTCGTTCACCTCGCCGTTCAGGAATATTATGCGGTCCTTTAGTAGGCGCGAGTAGATGTCGACGGCGCGTTCGCCCTTGGCGGTCTGCTCCACGACCATGGGTACTAGGTTCATTTTTTCGTCTGACATTTTTTTCTCCTTGTTTGACCTGGATTCCGGCGTCAAGCGCCGGAACGACGGGTAGTTATGAAATTTCCGTTATCGCCCTGATGTTTCCTTCGCGGCCGATCTGCACGACCTTCAGCTTCTTTTTCATCTCGGCCAAGGTCTTGGCCTGGTCGAGTTCGGGGAAGGTGTGAAGTATCCTGTCGATGAAAGATTTGTATGCGCCCTCGGCGGACTCGGCGTGGATTGTGGAGTAGAAGTGCTTATGGCCGGTCGCCATTAGCTCCCATATCGCGCCCGCGTTTTCGGTCGAAATCTCTCCACCCATAATCGCGTCGGGCGTCATGCGCACCACGAGGTCTATGACGTCCTTGTAGGTGAACTTGTTGAGCTGCTGTGTGCGCGAGAGGAGTATATGCACGCGGTTCTTCTGCGGCACGATCAGCTCGCGGCTGTCCTCTATCGTGATTATGCGCAAGTTGGGCGAGAGCAGCTTCAAGATGTTATTCAGGAACGTGGTCTTTCCAGTCGAGGTCGCGCCGCTTATCAAGATGTGGCTGCCGTCGGCTATGTACTCCATGAGCCGTTCCCATGGCTTGCCGGAATAGGCCTTTTCCTTGCCTTTCAAGGCTATCAGATCTTTGCCCTTTATAAGGCCGTAGTCCTTGAAGTCGAAATCGACCGTATCCTTTTTCGTGCGTATGGCGAGCGCCACGCCGCCCTCGAAGTCCTCGACCTCGTAGAGCACGTTCTTGCCCGCTATCCCCGAGAACCTGTGCTCGCCGGGAAGCGTCGCATAGACCACGGGAGTGCCTTCGAGCGGATCGAACGGCACCTCGTAGGTGTTGGCGATGATGTTCATCACGTCGTAGAGGTATTCGCGCGAGAGGTTCTCGTCCTTTTCCTCGACCCACGGAGCCTCGCGCTTGCCCCTCAGGCGCAGCCAGACCCGTCCGGGCGTGTCGATGGCGATCTCCTCTATGTTGTCCTGAGAATACCAGTTGGCGAGGTACTTCAACGCGGCATTCAATACTTCATTGGCCATAAGACGATTATAGCACGAAAGGGGGCTCTTAACAATTAAATCTTTCCATATTTAGAGAATCGTGGTATAATAGCGGCAGGCGCCATTGAAAGTTAGGAGGGGCCATGACAGAAGTCGAATCCGGAGAATCCAAAAATCCCGTAGTACCGGTTCCGGAGTGGTACCGTCTCCCTACAGAGCAGAAGATACAATTGCTCGGCAGAAAAACGTGCTATAGCCAGAGGCCGCGCATTCTGAGCGATAAAGAGATGACCGCCATGGTCTCGGCTCGGGTTCTGGAAAAGGCCAGCTGACAAGCGATAGGATTGTTCGGGCCAGGCGGGAAGCTATTTCTTCGCCTGTTTCTTGGCGAGCTTTTCCAAGGCCCATTCGAGCGTGGCGTTGTCCTCGTTAATCCCCTCGTTCGCGTACACGCTTGCGAACACGCGGTTCCATGCGACATAGGGGCCGTATTTTCCGGTCTTGTGGAAGCTGACCGGCTTGCCGTCGCCGGGGTGTTTGCCTAGCAGCTTGCCCGAGGATTTGGCGGGCGCGCCGGAGAGCAGTTTTTCCGCCTCTTCCTGCGTGAACGAGAATATGTCCGCGCCCGCGGGCAGCGAGCGGTTCGCGCCGTCTTTGCTTACGTACGCCCCGAACTTGCCGTTCGAGAGCGCGATTCCCTTTCCCAAATCGCGCGGGAGCGAAAGCAGGAACAGGGCTTTATCCAATGTCAGGTCGTCGGGCAGCACGCCCCTCGGAAGCGACGCCCGTTTCGCGTCCTTGCCGTTTTCGCCCAGCTGGACATAGTGCCCGTAGGGGCCTTTCCTGAGATAGATTTTTTGGCCGTCCTTTTCGCCCAGCACTTGCGCGTCGGCGGAAACGGGCTTCATCTCGCCGGTCTTCTCGTCGGCGGAGAGGGAGGCGACGGGCTTGGTGTATTTGCAATTCGGATACTTGTCGCAGCCTATGAAGCCGCCGAACCTGCCGAGGCGCAGCGATAAGCGCGAGCCGCATTCCGGGCACTTGCGCGCGTCCTCGCCCTCGGGGAAGAAGTGCGCGCCGAGGTCGGCGTCGATTGCGCGGATGACGTCCTCCTGTGGCAGATCCCCGGCCGCTTCGACAAGTGTCGCGAACCCGTCCCAGAACGAGTTCAGCACGGCCTTGTAGTCTTTTTTTCCATTGGAGATTTCGTCGAGCTCGTCCTCCATGAACGCGGTGAAGTCGTTCTCCACGTACTTCGCAAAATACGCGGTGAGGAAGGCGGACACTATACGGCCCCTATCGCTCGGGATAAAGCGTTTCTTCTCGAGGCTGACATAGCCGCGGTCTTGTATGACAGAGAGAATCGAGGCGTAAGTAGATGGCCTGCCGATGCCCAGCTCCTCCATGCGCTTGACGAGCGAGGCTTCGGTAAAGCGCGGCGGCGGTATGGTGAAGTGCTGCTCGGGCTTTATATCTTTCGCGCGCGCGGCGTCGCCTTTTTCCATGGTGGGGAGCGTCTTGTGCTCCTCGTCCTTGTCGTCCGAGCTTTCGGTGTAGAGCTTCATGTAACCGTCGAAGGTGATCATAGAGCCTGTCGCGCGGAACAGGTTTTGCTTGGAGTCGATTAAATCGACCGAAGTCATGGCGACTTCGGTGGGCGACATCTGGCACGCGACCGCGCGCTTCCATATAAGCTCGTAAAGCTTGAACTGTTGGTCGTCCAGTTCGTTCTTCATGGCTGAGAGTGTCTGGTCGAAGTGCGAGGGGCGTATGGCCTCGTGCGCTTCCTGCGCGTTCTTGGACTTGTTGTCGTAGTTCACGGGCTTCACGGGCAGATAAGGGGCGCCGAACTCGCCGGTAATCATAGCGCGTATCGCGTCAACAGCCTCTTTCGAGAGGTTCACCGCGTCGGTTCGCATATAGGTGATGTGCCCGCCTTCGTAGAGCTTTTGGGCCAGCTGCATGGCGGCCTTCGCGCTCATGCCCAGCTTGCGGCTGGCTTCCTGCTGAAGCGTCGAGGTCGTGAACGGAGGCTTAGGGTAGCGTTTTTGCTGTTTTTTCTCGACCTCGGAAACGGCGAACTCGCGCCCGATGTCCGCGAAGATTTTTTCCGCCGCTTCCTTGTTCGGGATATCGAACTGTTCGAGCTTCCTGCCGTTTATGGAGAATAATTTCGCCGAGAAGAGTTTTTTATCCGCCTCGAATTCGCCCTCGATGGTCCAGTATTCACGGGGCTTGAAGAGTTCTATCTCCTTTTCCCTGTCGGCTATAAGGCGGAGCGCGACGGACTGCACGCGACCGGCGGACTTGCTGCCCGGGAGCTTGCGCCACAGCACGGGCGAGAGCTTGAAGCCCACGAGGTAGTCGAGCGCGCGGCGCGCGAGGTAGGCGTTCACGAGGTCGCCGTCGATGTCGCGAGGCTCCTTCATGGCGGCCTGCACCGCGTTCTTGGTGATTTCGTGGAACACCACGCGCCTAAGGGGTTTCTTTATCCCTGCGCCTTCGAGGATTTCGGAGATGTGCCAAGAAATCGCCTCGCCCTCGCGGTCGGGGTCGGTCGCGAGATATATCTCGTCCGCCTTTTTCGCGGCCGCGACGATAGGCTTGGTCTTGTCGCCGCCCTTCATGTCCTTGGAATTTTCCCACTTCATGGCGAAGCCGTGCTCGGTGTCGACCGAGCCGTCGGCCTGTACTAGGTCGCGCACGTGGCCGATGGACGCTATGACGTTGTAGGCTTCGCCCACGTATTTTCCGATGGTCTTGGATTTCGCGGGGCTTTCGACTATGAGGAGCTTTGACATGGCTTTATAACATGCACGAGGCCGTAATTATTGTCAAGCATAAAGAAATCAGGCGGCTTTGACGAAGTCGAACGCGTATTGCTGTTGTATGGCTTCGGCGCGCCCAGTCGACACCGTTTCCTTAATCTCCTGGAATTTTTTCGCCGTCTTGTCGAGTAAGCCGCCCGGTTCGGGCTCCTTCGCATAGCCGCCCTCGAGACTCATCTCGAGTTGCTCCTTTTCCGCGCGCGAGAACTTTTCCTTGAGCTTCATGTGCTTGAGTTGCGCATGTACGCCGCTGTCGTCGTAAAGCAACTCCAGGACATCACCCTTCTTCACGCGGCGGGGAAATTGGCTCTCGGGAACCAGCATGAAGGCCTCGTGCGGTGTGCTCGTGTCGCCTTCCCTTATCGCCTCGATGTTGGAATACGTGATTTCGTAGTAGGATACGTCGATGATGGGCCCAACGCTCTCGATAAAATTCGAATTGACAATCCTTGCCAGAATGCGACGCACTTAGAACTCCTTACCGGGGGAGATTATACCACGATTCGGGAGCAAAGTCCAAGGGATTTTTAAAGTCTATACGGCCCAGTGCGGGGTCGCGATATGGAGCTTTCTAATCTCGTAATCCTCGACGCGGTGGCGCATTTGATCCCGGAGGTTCCTATCCATGTGGAAACGCTCCATCAGGCGCTCGGCCGCCAGCTCCGTTTTCCGAGCCATCTCTTGAGGAGGGATGTCCTCCCTGACAGGCTCATCGATTTCGATATACTCATAGGTCTTGGTATCCTCCTGTCTGTCTTGTTGGGCCTTCCTCGGAGGCCGAGGGCTCGTCTGGGTACGGGAGGCACCATGAGGCACGGAGAGAAGGGTTGGAAAGGAGAGTAGTGCTCCATGTTTGCCCCCAATATCAGACAATAATAATATAGGGGTTATTTCTTTGAAATTCAAGAGGTAAAATCCGCCTCAAACCTTGCAGGCGAGCACCATGGCGAAAGCGTAGGTTTTCGTGTGCGAAAGGCTGACTTTTATGTCGAAGCCCCCGATGTTTATGCGCGGGGTGGCGCCGTCCTTCACGACCTCTATGTCCTTGTAGAACAGGCCTTTGACGCCGAGCGCGGCGAGCGCTTTCACCACCGCCTCCTTGGCGCAATAGCGCACGGCGAAGTGCTGCTCGGGATTGGGTTTCAGGCGGCAATAGGTGATTTCGGCGGAAGTGAATATCTTGTCGTAGAACGCCGCGCTCTTGTTCCTGAAGCGGCCCGTTTCCTCTATATCGCATCCGACGGCGGTGTTGCCCATATATATAATATAGAGCTACAGGCCTTCCTCTTCAAGGACTTTTTCTATGGCTCGGGAGATTTTTTCGGCCAAGGGATTCCTGCCCGCGGCGCCCCGGGTGCGGTTGAGCTCGGCCGCCTTGTTGGCGAGCGCCCGGTTGAGCCGCGCGCCGAGCTCTATAATCTGCGCCTCGGCGATTTTCGCGCGCTCGTCGCTGGCCGAGAGCGCGGCGTTGAGTTTCTCGACCTCGACGGAGAGTTCGGCGCGGCTTTTGCCGTTGTCGCCTATGCCCTCGATTATGCGGCCTTCCAGAGATCTGCCCTTGGCGAGCGAGAACGCGAGCACGACCATCAGCATGACCGCCATGTTGCTCATCAAATCTACGAACGCCGGCCAGAAAAGCGTGTCTTGGGACATGTCATCGCGCATTTATATAGTCCTCCCGCGCCAAGATGGTTTCGGAGTTCAAAACCCGCTCGCGCTCTTCATACATTTTGATATATTCCTCGGCTTCCCCGTCCGTCATTTCCGGTGCGACGGCGATCGCCGGTTCCTTGTATGGGGGCGTACTAAACAGCGGGAACTTTTCCGTGTCTATGCTCCGCGCATATATCGCGTATTCGAGGAGATTCAGGCTCCAGGAGAGGTACGGCTTGCGCCTCGCCATTCCGTACAGATAGCAGATTTTCTCGGATGTGGCCCGCATGAGCGCGTCCTCGAAGTCCTCCTTCTCCATGATTGGCTTATCGATTTTCTTGGGATTGGAAGGGTCGCGGACGTAATAGATACCCGGCAGGCGTTCTTCGGGGCCTTCCCCGACATACCCTATGCAGCGGCCTTGCGCAGCGAGGCGGTCTATGCTGAATTTCGAGAAGTCGGTTTCGGGGGCGCCTTGTCCCGGCAGGCCAGCTAGCTCCTTGATTGTGCACTCGATAAACTCCAGACTCCAGCGGATTTTTCCGGAGGAGAGCGCCTGCCTGTGATAATAGTCGAGGGTCGCCTTTGGGAGTTTCATCAGCGCGGCGCGAAAATGCTCGAAGCTTATGTTCTCATCGGATGCGTCGAGGTTCATCTGGTCGGCGACGTAATAAACCGAGCGCTCTGGCTTGGCCTTTGTGAATCCTATGCACCGCTCATGGTCGAGGATTTTGACGAGCGTGAAGGTAGAGAAGTCCATTCCTCACCTCTCGTTGAAGTTGAGCCATTCGAGTATGGCCGGCTCCGACTGGAACATTTTTTTCACCGTCGTGCGCAGGCCCGCGAGCTCGTCCTCGCTCATCTGGAGGCCCAGTTGTATAAGGCGCTTGGGGGAGCATTCCCTTATTATGTCGGCGAATTCCCCGAAGGTGACGCATTCCATGCCCTCGGATCCATGCTTGCCTATATAGACCAGACTATTCTTCCCGTTCCTTTCGCCGACGAAGTGCTTCGAATCCATTATTCTGACGATCTTATACCGGCCGGGCGGAGGGGCCGGGGGATCCTTATAGACTACGTGTCCGAGCGCCGTCATGGCCGCAGTCGCCGCGCTCTCTATTTCCGCATACCCCAATGTGTCCGCCGTCCTTATAAAATCCTCCAACTCCTCCTTCGTGTTGCCGTCGAATATGTTTCTGGGGCAGCGGTTGTCGAGTATATTCATTACGGTGCCCGCAATGGCGCCGGACTTCAGAACCCTGACGGTTTGCCCGTCGATAATCTGAAGAACTTTCGTGCCTTGCGTTTCGACGGTTCTCATCTATGCCTCCATGTGGGCGAGCAGGTATCGCCTGCTGTTTCCCGCCTGCATTTGCAGGAAGGAGAGGATTATCGAGCCCGCCAAACCGAATATCGAGGTGGAGAGCGCGGTCGCCATGCCTTCCATGGCCTCGGGCAGGCCGTCGGCACCGTACGCTATAAGGCTTATGCCGCCGATCGCCGAGAGCATGCCCCAGAACGTGCCGAACAAGCCTATGAAAACGAGAATGTTCGCTATGTAAGAAGCGGGCGAGCCGGCTATGTCGAGCCAGGCCTTGACTTGTGTGAATTCTGGGGACTCCACGTTGCCGGAGTTTATGTCTTCCGCTGCGCGTGCGACCTTACGGGCGCTTGACAGCGAGAGCCAGACTCCGAGCGCGAATATGCCCGCGATGAACGAGTTGATCTCGGGGTTGCCGTGCCAGATTGCGACTATGTTCTCTCTCGCGCCGTATGCCGCTCCGGCGATAAACGCGAGGAAAAGAGCCATTTTTATGAGCGCCTTGTAGATCGGCGCGGTGTGTATGTAAAGTTGTTTCGTCATGATGGGGTTATTATAGACATTTGGCGTATTTTGTCAAGTAATTTCTGCAGGCGGTTGGATGGGCGCAAAGGAGGCTTTGGACGGCCGACGGGCTTGCCGCCAAATCGTTTTTTATTTGATTTAAGGCTGGGCGCGTGCTAGATTGCAGATAACCAACGAAAGGAGCAATATGGCATACGAGAATTTCCAGCAGATCAAGCAAGAAACCAGCGCCAAGATGGATAAAAGCATAGAAGTATTCAAGGGCGAGCTCGCGGGGCTTAGAACAGGCCGCGCCAGCGTGGCGCTCCTCGACGGCATAGAGGTCGTGGCCTACGGCGCGCCTACGCCGCTCAATCAGGTCGCCTCGCTCTCCACGCCCGACGCGCGCACCATCAGCGTGTCCGTCTGGGACAAGACCATAGCTCCCGCCGTCGAGAAGGCTATCCGCGAGTCGGGCCTCGGCCTCAATCCCGCGTCCGACGGAACGCTTATCCGCGTGCCCCTTCCCGCGCTTACGGAAGAACGCCGCAAGGAGCTCGCCAAGGTCGCGGCACAGTATGCGGAGCAGGCCAAGCAGTCGGTGCGCCATGTGCGCCAGGACGCGATGGACGCGGTCAAGCAAGTGGAAAAATCCGAGGACGACCGCAGGCGCGGCGAAGAGGAGATACAGAAGCTCACGGAAAAATATAATGCTCTCATAGCGGAAACGCTTGAACTAAAACAGAAGGACATAATGTCGATATGACGAACGTTCCCAACCATGTGGCTTTAATCGTAGACGGCAACCGCCGCTGGGCGGACGAGCACAAACTCTCGAGCCGCAGCGAAGGCCACGTCAAGGGCATGGAAGCCCTCCGAGTCGTAATCGACGCGCTCAGGAAGCGCGGAGTTTCAATCGCGACCGCGTGGGTGTTCTCCACCGAAAACTGGAAGCGTTCGTCCGAAGAAGTCGGGAAACTCATGTCGCTATTCCGCCGCTATCTCAAGGAAGAATCCCCGCGCTTTATCAAAGAGCGCATGCGCTACCGCGTGCTGGGCGACAAATCGCGGTTCGACGCCGAGCTCCGAGCCATGATGGACGAGCTGGAAGAGAAGACGAAAGACTTCGACGGCTTCACGTTCAACATGGCGGTCAACTACGGCGGTCGCGACGAGTTGGTGCGTGCGGTGAAGAAAATCATCGCGGATGGCCGCAAGCCGGAGGAGATAGACAAGGAGCTGATTTCCTCGTATCTTGACACGGCCGGACAGCCCGACCCCGACCTCATTATCCGCACGTCGGGCGAGTGCCGCCTCTCCGGCTTCATGCCGTGGCAGCAGGAATACGCGGAGTTCTATTTCGCGCCTTGGCACTTCCCGGATTTCGATGAGGAAAAAGTGGATCTGGTCTTGGCCGACTACGCGAAACGCGACAGGAGAAAAGGCAAATGACTTTAAGCGAAAAGCAGGCGAGGGTGCTCTCCGGAATAGCGATGATTGCGCTCGCGGTGCTCGCGGAGTTTCTCGGCAAGCATGTTGTGGCAGCCATAGTGTGGCTGATTTCCGCCGCCGCTTTGTGGGAGCTGGAGCATATTTTCAAGTGGAAGGAGCGCCCTGTCCGTTGGCTTATGGCGTTCATGCCGCTTTCCATGATATATGTGCTAATACCAGGCTTGGCCGCGCTCGAGCTATATATGATGGATCCGTGGTTTCTGGTATGGGCGATGGTAGTAGCCGCGGCTACCGACACGTTCGCGTTCCTGTTCGGTCCCCCAATAGGCGGCCCCAAGCTCATGCCCTCGGTCAGCCCCAAGAAGACCTGGGCCGGCGCGATAGTAGGCGCGGCGTTCGCGACTTTGCTCGGCGGCTGGTTCGCGGCTTTGTTCCTGTCCGCCGTCTATAACGGCGCGCTCGTTTCGTTCGCTCTGTCCGTCGTCGCGCAGATAGGGGATTTGTTCGAGAGCAAGCTGAAGCGCGTCGCGGGCGTCAAGGACTCCTCGCGCCTTATTCCCGGCCACGGCGGAGTGCTCGACCGCTTTGACAGCCTGTTCTTCGTCCTGCCCGCTCTGCTCGCCATACTGATGTTTGTTTAGAATACAAGCAGTTTATTATTGCTCCGACCCCTTTTTTAGTGTATAATGAAACGAGAGGAAAGAGATATGAAAAGACTTTCATTATTGGTCTTGGCTTTCGCCGTGTTCGTCCCCGTGGGCGCGTTCGCCATGGGAAGCTCGAGGACTTTCAAGGACTCGGACATCAGCCCGGCGGAGAGCGCCGAGCCCGAAGAGCTCGACTTGGCCCAGAACGACGATTGGAATAACGACTGGAACGACTCCGCCCCCGAGTCCGAAGTCGCCGCCGCTGCGCCGGAGAAGGAAATCACCGCCGCCGAAGCGAAGAGTGGCATAACGCCGGAGTGGGACAGGTACTACCGCAAGCTCTCGGACTACTGCATACGCTACCCGGGCGAGTGCGTCGATGATTCGGAATACGCCGCCGTGCCCCAGATATACAAGCACGAGGCCTTGAGACGCTTCGCCTTCTCACCCTACGCCGTAAGTTTCGCGGTCAGTAAGCAGGAGATCGATGTATCCAAGGCCGTGAAGCAAGACGATCCGAACCACAAGACAATCGAGTTCGACAAGGTCTATGAGACCGAGTGGGAGGAAGACGGCATCAAGGCCGTGCTCTCGCGCAAGGGCAGCATGTACGCCAAGCCGTGGGACAACTTCGAGCCGTTCGAGGTGGACATGGCCAAGGTCGATTTCGAGGGTCCCTATCTAAACGAAATGAAACCTCCGGCAGGCGACCTTAATCCCGAAGAAGAGGGTACCGTGCGCTTTAAGACTCGCGTGCCGCGCGAAGGTTTCGATTTCGTGCGCCCCATAACCCGCCCGGCGGCGAGAGCCATGGTCGGTGAACTCGTCGGAGAGCCGGAAAAACCCCGCGACGGCAAGGTCGTGGTCTATAGGAAAACCTTGATAAAGCCCATCGTCAACGTGGGGGTCTATTCGGAATGATTTCGTTTGCGTCGAGGTTAAAAATGTTGTATAATGAAACATACAAGAAGAGGATAATAAAATGAGGATATCCGCCAATTTCACGCTAACCCTGGCGCTCTTTGCGGTCTTGGCTTCGGGCGCGTCCGCCATGACGAACCCTTGGGCCGACGCCGATTGGGAATACCAGGAGACCAAAGACTGCCTGGCTCACACCGACTTCTGGTCGGACGCGGACTGGGAAGCGAAAGAAAAGAAGATGGGCTCGCTCTGCGAGTGGAGCGGCGGCAAACCTGCCGGGAAACAGGCGGGCAAGCCTGGACAATCGGCACAGAAACCGGCGGCTTCGGCGGCGGGCGCGGACAAGTGGAACGGCGCCAAAACCTTCCAGGAAAAGGAAGGCGGAGTGAGCGTCCAGGGGCGCTTGGCGCAGTCCTCGGACAAGAACGCTCCCATGTTTATGCAGCTTCGCGCGCCGTCTGGATCCAACGCCGACAATGCGATGAAAGCCGTGTCGATGAAAATCATGAAGCGCGCGTGCGGCCCCACGGCCAAGAACGCCAACACCATCTCCAACAAAGTGGTGAGCGACGCCGGCGGGACTATTACCCGCGAGCTGTCGTTCAAGTGCGTATTCTAACCTAGACCTCGGAGGGGAAAAGACATGAAGAAAATTCTTTCAAGACTGGCCCTCGTCCTTCTGGCGGCGGGGCTTGCAATGCCCGCGGCCGCTTGGGATGACGACGCCGGCTGGGGCGATGAGGGCGGTTGGGACGACAGCGGCTCCGACGGATGGGGGGACAGTTCCGGCTCCGACGACTGGGGCTCCGGAAGTTCCGGCGGCGACAGTTGGGGAAGCTCTTCCTCTTCGCCTGCGCCGAGGTACATGACCGATCCGACAAACAGGGGCGAGATAGTCAGCGGCGTGGTTGACAACCATGCCTCGGGCGACAAGTGGCAGAACAGCATGAAGTCCGTGTTCTGGGAAGACTACCGCGGCAACAATGTCCGCATAGAACTCCTGCGCTCGAACTCGGACATGAAGGAAATGCGCCTCAAGTTCGTGCAGAGCTCGAACCTATACTCGAACCCCGACGGCACAGTTTCGGAAATGCTTTCCCGCGTGGCGGCGCGCACCATGAAGCGCGTGTGCGGCAAGAACGCCCGTTCGGCCATGGTGCTCTACGAGCGCCCCGGACAGGAGTACACCCGCATGACCGCGGCCGACCCTTACGTTTCTATGGCCGGCGGCTCGCTTAAAGAGTACGGCTTCCGTTGTATATACTAGGCGCCTAGCCCCTTATATTCTTGAGGTTTGCCTGTATCATCTGCTTGGCTACGCCGCCGAGGGAGTTTAGTTCTTTGAAATACGCCATGAGGTCTGCGCCGCCTCCGACCTTTATCTTCGCTTCGGCTGGCCTGCCGAACTGCGCGCGTATGGCCTTGGCGTTTAATCCGGTTTCCTTAAACAGATTGTCGTCTAGCACTTTCTTTATCGCCTTTATCGCGAACGTATAATCCATGTCGTTCCTTATGCCGCGGCCGAGCTTGTCGGTCGTTATGTGACCCTCGGGGAAGGTGATCTCGTCCTCCGTGAACTTCATGTCCTTGACCTTGACCCAGACCACGGAATCGAACGGCAGCTCGGGATCCGGGTCGCCCTCGTCGTAGCCCTTGCCCAGCTTAGGCAGATCCCGATCGGTGAAGTCGAACAGGAAGCAGCCCGCGATTGTGGTCATGTCGTTACCGTACGGGTTCTCGTTGTGGCCGTGGGTGCCGAGAAGCTGCCCCTTCACGCCGTACTCGTCCACGTCTATCCCGACCTCGGCCTTGAGCTCGCGCTTGGCGTTGTCGATCAGATCGGTGTCGTATCCCTTCTTGGCCTCTTCGTCGAGACCCAGTACGGGCGGAACCGGCTTGAAGTACCCCTGCGGCGGGCGGTGATTGTTCTCGCCCTTCTTGCGGACGAGCAGCATGGCGAGGTCGCCGTCCTTATCGTGCCCCATGACGAAAGCCACGGCGCCTGCCTGCGCGCGCGAGTAAGGGATTATGTCGAGCGAAGGGTAGGCAAAACCGATCTCCTTTTTTAGCTCTTCGACCAAATCCTTATCCATCTGGACGCGCAGCCCCCAAACCTTGTTATAGTATTCGGCTTTCGCATCGAGCCCGGTCTTTTCCTTCATGGGCGTGCCGAGCAGTATGTTGCCGGCGACCATGGCCATGACGTTGGCCGCGCCGATTTTGTCCTCGCTGGCCTCTATCATATTGCAGAGCGTCTTTACTATATAGTCCATTTTTTTCTCCGGTCGGTTCGGTTGCCTTGGCCGCGATTCTAGGAGATATTTATTATTTTGTCAAGTATTTTTTCGGGGGGGG
>Ga0268262_10005009_pt1 | contig 13344 bp, 7 predicted proteins | sample TergutNc150P3_FD_190354 | JGI IMG/M metagenome (GOLD analysis project Ga0268262, IMG submission 190354) | Nasutitermes corniger P3 segment gut microbial community from laboratory colony in Florida, USA - Nc150 P3 (SPAdes) (version 2) | ecosystem: Host-associated > Arthropoda: Insects > Digestive... | reverse complement strand
GATCGCCGAGTGCGTGCGTAGGGGTATATTGGCGGATTTCCTTAAACTACACGGATCTGAAGTTATGAACTTACTGACGGCTGAATTAGACGAGACCAAACTGCGCAAGCTGTGGGTGGACTACGGCAGGGAGGAAGGAGTAGTTGTGGGTCGAGAAGAGGGCCGAGAGGAGGGCACGGCGGCGGAGCGGGCGAGGATCGTCAGCCTCATCGAGCGGGGCGCCTCTTTGGACGACCTGAAAAGGACGCTGTCGGCGAAAAAGCCGTCCCGAAAACCCGGAACCAGGACGCCCGAAAAAAAATAAAAAAATATTTGACATCCGATCTCCCATGAATTATTTTTGTATAGATTGATGAATCCGGGACGTTTACGGCCGGGTTTTGAGAACATACCGCCCGCCGGGGTATTTTAAAAAAAATGTAACATTTTCGGCGGCGGGATAGTATATTAGTATGTTGGAGGTTCCGGGGGACGATTTTAGGACTGATTGCAGTATCAATATAATATAGTATATAGTACGGCAAGACCGGGTCAACCCGGTATGGATGTAGACAGTACCGTATCCAAAAACGCGCGAAACCGATTATCGGGGATACTTGAATTATGACGATGGGCACGATGAACCGCAAAACCGACTTTTACATCAACGCCGCCGAGGCGACAGCTACCGCTATGCCCGTTGTCATGACCGTCTCCGCCGCGCCTAACAGCCTGAACGCCGTGCCGTCCCCCCCCCCCCCCCCAGGGACGCTGACACACAACTAAACCCCAAAAACAAAGCTTTTGACTTTTGGGGAAACAGTAAAAATCACGTAAATCACCCCAAAACGGGCCTTATGACGCCAAAACCGGCGTTCCGCAAGGCCTTGCCGGACGAGCTTTTTGTCCGAAAACCGTCAAATTCCATTGATTTAGACCGCATTTTTGGCTGTCTTGGTCGCCTTGACCGCCATTACGACGGCATTGCTGTTGACCCCGCAGCCGTTGACGTTGTAGGGGCGAACCCGCGTGTTCGCCCTGCTTTTGACGTTTCCTTTGACGTTTCCGCCTATTGCGTTAATAATACTAAAACACATAATAATAGTAATATAAGGACTCTTACTGGGGGGGAGGGTCGAAAACCCGCTCCGAAACGGCGTCAGCTCCCTTCGACTTCCCTTCGACTCCGCTCAGGGCAAGCGCTCAGGGAGCTTCCGGGTGCAGTTCGAGGGAGTGTTCGCTGGAAGGCGAGGGCGGAAACCCGGTCGGTTGCCGTAGATGGGCTGACATGCCCCCTAAAGATCGCTGAGCGGAGTCGAAGCGATCTGACGCAAGAATTGCGTCCCGTCGCCCTGACGCCCCCCAAGGAGCCGAAAATGACCAGCTTCATGTACATCCTAAGATGCGCCGACGGCAGCTATTACACCGGAAGCACCAAAAACCTGGAACGTCGCTTAGCCCAGCACCGCAACGGCGAAGGAGCCAACTTCACCAGAAAACACCTGCCGGTGGAACTGGTCTACGTCGAGGAATATAATAGGATAGACGAAGCGTTCTATCGCGAAAAACAGGTGCAAGGATGGAGCAGGGCGAAGAAGGAAGCGCTGATCGACAGACAGTACGGGAAGCTGCCGGAGTTGGCGGTGTGTGTGAACGACAGCCGCTCCGTCCGGCGTCCGGCCGCTTCGACTTCGCTCAGCGACCGCTCGGATGCCCGGGAAAGGTCATTGAGCGAAGTCGAACTTGTTTATCTCGGCGTAAGCCAAATGACCTGACGTAAGAATTGCGTCTCGTCGTCCGGCCGCTTCGACTCCGCTCAGCGACCGCTCGGATGGATGCAAGGGAAAAGCTCCCTGAGCGGAGTCGAAGGGAGCTGGCGCGTGATGATGGAATGGTCGCGGAATGTGGGGGAAAGGATGTCTGAATTAGGGGAAAAAAACGTCTGAATTAGGATTATAGGATTAAAAGATAAAAGGAGAAAACCCGTGAGCGTTATCAAAACATTGAGCGTCAATAGCTCTTAACCATGATCGGCGGCAGCCGGTTTGGGAAAGAGGCTTGGACGCATGAGGTGCTACGACTGTAGCCTAGGGGATTCTTTTGCCGTTTTTGAATCATAATATTGAAAATGGAGAGTGATAATGAATGGATTAAAATCCAATGTTTTCTGTATTATGTTATTGGTCGCGGTTGCAATATTTGTTGCCGGATGTGCAATTTGGGAGATATCAGGCAATGTTAAGGAAAATGTCATGTTTGTTATGACATTTGTGGGGATTTTGATCGGAATTGTTGGCATTTTGGTGGCTTTATGGGTGGATTCTAAAAATAAAAAGTGGAAAGAATTTCATGAGATTGAAGGTTTTGTGGAATTGCACAATGAAATGACGACTGAGATGAAAAAAATATTGGACTATGTCGGGGATGAAAAGAAGCACTTGCATATTTTGTCGTTTACACCGGCTTTTGGTAATATTTCGGCCCCCGAATTGTATGACGAAGAACGGGAAGGTTCGCATGGCGGCTCTGTCGGGTCTAACGTTGGTACTTATAAATACTTGTTGGAAAAGATTGTGGAGAAGGGTAATTATAACGTGGATGTGAGAGTTATATGTTATAACGCTCTTAAACGACATGAGTATCATAGTTATTGGGCGGAGGTCATTGGGGAAGGAGCGGCGAAAAGGCAGGAGTTAATTGATAAGTGGGAGTCACAGGCGTTGCATATAATAAATATCGTGAGACGTGAGTGGGGTGACGGCGCGGTGGAGGAAGTTGACCATATGCACCCTATACTATTCTTTTCGACGGATGATATTTTATTACAATATGCTATAAGAAATGACGCGAATATGAAGCAAAGCGTTGTTTCTGGAATTAAGTTAGAGCAAAAAAATAAAGTGAAGTTCTTTAATCTGTCGTTTGGTGAGTTTTATAACAAACCGAGTGACGTGTGTGCTCTTTGCGACGGTTATTTGGGAGTGGGAAGTCTTTTTACTCAATCGGCACGAGCTGTAATGACATTATTGGACGGCGAGGCAGTTAGAAGAAAGAGGGAAGTGAATGACCTTGACGTTTTGTTAGCCTATGGAGGTGGAAAAGATAGCACGTTGGTGCTGTTGTTTTTAAAATATGTGCAAGAGTTGTTTTTGAGGAAGTCGAGAAGCCCGTTTAAATTGCATATTTTAGTCCATGTTCATCCTGGAATGGGAAGGAGCGTACTTGAAAATATTTATAATGTTTTTAGAAAACTTGGGTTGGCTACGGATACGTATGTTGATATCGCCTTTAAGTCTAAAGGAATGAATTTAGATGTGAAAAAATTTATGAACGACTATTTTGATTCTGGGACGGTCTTGCTGAATAGTATGATTAAAAGTGTTTTTAGAAGAGAAGTCTTATTGTTGGGCCATTTGTCGCGAGGGTTGGGAAGACATACGTTTTGCTATACGTGCAATTTGGATATGGTTAGAACGATTATTGATTATACATATGATAAAAACGGAGAAATTGATTTTGTTGTTTCAGGCGATTCGGCGGGAGAGCAGGAGAGCCATGTTCGGTGGCTTAATACGGTTTTTTCTTTTATAAATAAAAAACCAGTGGACATTAAAGACAGAAGTTATGGACCTGAATCTTTTTTTAAAGATTTTATTAAATTACATAACTTGTTTGAGAATTGTTTGGGGGTGACGGCTAAACAACGTGAAACAAATAAACAAATCGTGGTTTATCCTGAGTTGTTTAAAATTTATAAATACGTTGATTTAACGCTTTCGCCGGAATTTATAAGTTTATTAGAAAGTGGGTTGGAATTTAAATTTCATGAAGAGTCATTTAATTTTTCTGAAACGGACTGCTTCTATCCGGCGGTTATGGCACTTATGGCTGAAATGAGAGGTGAGGGTGATTGCGCTAGGTATTTGGAAGCCCACATCAATCATGTTTCGGAAATAATGGATAATAAAAAGTTTCCGTTGCGTTTTACGGATGCGGCGAAAAGTAAATACAATCCGAATATCGAAGATGATTGGAAAAAGAAAATCATGAGGTACCTTTCCGAAATGCTTGATATTGACGAAAAGAAACTGAAAGCTGTAGTGTATAGCCCGTTTATTGAAGGTGGAAAACGGTTGCAGGATTTTTTGGATACTAATGGGATAAACTTGAAGAAAAATATTGTTATCGGATATATAAAAAATGAAAATACATCGTTGGTTGATTATATAAAAGGAAGAATAACGGTTAGTGATGAAGATGGAAAGAAAATAGAAAAATTCTTAGAAGAATGGATCGGGCTTTCCCGTGATGATGTTAAAAAAATATTGAATAGTTATAAACACGCGGAAGAATATGAGTTGTTGGAGAAAATAGCGTCTGGAGATCCATACGTGAAAGATGTGGATATGGGCGGCGGGAAGAAAATCACAATTAGCGGGAGGTAGGCCGTAGGTTTGTATTAAAGAAAAATTACAAACGTAGTTTAGAGTATTCTTTAATAAAAAAGGAGGGAGTGGAGATGAGCTTTCTGAAGTGCTGTAGCTGTGGCGGTACCGGAAGGGGGAGCAGGGGAAGTGGTTTTACCGAGTCTAATATAATAACCATAACGAAAGGAGTACACATGACTTTCTTAAAGTCTGTGAAGTCGGCGACGATGCTTGCGGGCATTGTCGGAATTTTGGTGTTTGCGGGCGGGGTTGCTGCGGCGACGGTTGCCGTTACTTCGTCCGATGGTGATTATACCAATATCACCCTTGAAACGGCATTCACCGGAAATTTGGTGTACACGTTGACACCTGACGCCACATCGGAAAAGTTTGCGGAGAACGCGAATTTGCAGGCGGCGAAGGCGTCGTTCAAGCCGACAAATTTACCGGCCGGACTTGACATCGGTACGTTGACCCGTACGTCGGATGTCGCTGTGACTGTCACAATTACCGGAACGCCTTCGGGGAATGCGAGCTCGGCCGCTAATTTGACTTTTGGCACCCTCGATAAAGCTCTGTTCGATGCGGCTGCGGGTGCCGACATTACTCCGACAGGGACTATTTCGTTCACCGTGAAAAATAAACAAGTCAACGTCCTCACCATCGGCGTCACCACCCATCCTCAGGCCAAAACCGTGGTTGAGGGGAATATCGGCTCTGCGGATGTTTTGACCGTGGTTGCTACTATTACTCCCGCTTCGCCGGCGGGGAGCCGCGACACGTCTTTGGTGTATAGGTGGTTCGAGGCGACTTCGACTACCGCCGTGCCGGCGACGGACGCGGCGGCTCCGGGGAGCGCTTGGACTAAGGGGACGGACGGGGCTTCTTACAGGATTCCCGCCGGCCTTTTGAATACGGATTCGCCTAAGTATTACTATGTCCGCATAATGTCTACTATTAAGAAGGCGGACGGGGTTACCGATTCGGTGACGATCGCTACTTCCAATGTGGCGACGGTTACCGTGTCGGCGAGGCCTACGCTGAAGTTCGCAAATGCGGCCGCTGTCGGCGATGTGCAGGCGGCAACCGATACGAGCAGAGCGAAGGCCGGTCAGGGTAACGGTGATCCGACATATATTGCGGGAAGCGTGGACGTTAAACTGTCCTTGGCTCCGGTTACGTATACGGGGGGCGCTCAGGGCGACGCGGCGTCTTATCAGTGGTTCAGGAACAGCGCTCTGTCTAATCAAGGCGGCGTGGAAGTTAACGGCGCGACCGGCGCGGATTTTACAGTCCCCGCGACCTTGGAGCCCGGCTACTACTTCTTCTTCTGCGAAGCCCGCGGCAAGAACGCGCTGTCTATAAGGACATTCGCGTTCACCGTCAAGGTGACTCCTCCGGCCAACAGCGACAGAGAGGTTCTTCCGTCGATCAACCTTGTTCAGTTTCAGAACGGGGCTCCGGCGGCGATCGACTACTCCTACAGCACCGACATGAAGCTGGCGATCCCTGCCGACGCGACGACACTTGTTTCGCCCGCGTATCCGGCGACGGGTTCGCTGAAGTTCACCGTTGAGAAGATCATTTACGAAGGCGTCGGCGGGTTCGCCAACAACAGGCAGTATGTGTATTCTAAGACGGGGACGAAAGGCGCGTCGCCGGACAACAACGGGGATATCTTGGCCGGGCATTTGGACGATCAAAAAGTGCTCAGGGCCGGGAAGTATTCCGTGACGGTCGTTGTGGCGAGCACAACGACAACGGGCACCCCCGCCAAAACTTACGTGGGTTCCACAAACGTAACGTGGACGGTCAACGAGAAAGATCTCAACAACATCATGACCAAAACCATCTCGCCGGCCACCGCCGTGTACGACGGAAAGACGAAGGAGCCGGTCATAACGTTGGAGGACGGCGACAGCAAGAAGAAGGTGACGTTGGACGCGACCAATCACTTCACCAGGACGGACGGCAATCTGACGAACGCCGGCGTCGCCGATGTTTCTTTTGTAGGCAAGAATAATTATAAGGGGACGTTGAAGCTCACGTTCGCTATCACCAAGAGGGTGATAACGGTTGACGCGTCGGGAACGAACACCTCTAACGCGTCGAATTTGACGAAGACCTATGACGGCACGACCGATGTTACGTACTCCCCCGCCAACGTTGACGTGCAGTTCGGTTCGCTCGTGAACGCCGCCGACCTTGTGAAGGGATCTGGTTACGCCGTTTCGGGTATGAAGTTCGACGCGGCCGGCGCTGGGGACTCCCGCAGCGTCACCGGTACGGTTACGCTCGACACCAATACGCTGATGGGGAAGAACTACTCATTCGCGAACGGCGCGATTTCGGCGTCGTTTACGGTGACGGGCGTGACGATCGGCAAGAAGACGCCGGTTGCGGACGACTTCACTTTCAAAATTCCGTTGAAGAGGTTGTTTACCGGGCAGGGGCAGAGCATCGGAAACGTCGCGTGGAACTCCAAGTTCTCCAGCACGGGGGACACCCGCACGGTGTATTATAACGAGACCGGGGCGGGGCTGGGGCCGGTGACGACTTTGCCTGTTAAGGCGGCCACTTACGCGGTTACGCTGAATGTGTCGGGAAGCAACAACTTCTCCGATCAGACGGGCATCAGTCTCGGCAACTTTATAATCGGCGACGCGAAAGAGCCGAATCTCGTGTTCATGGATTCCACCAATTTTAATTTGAGCACCAACGCCGTGGTTCCGAACAAGCATACCGCGACCGCTTATAAGAACGAAGCGATCACCTTGAAGGCGATAGCGTTCCGTCCCGACAGCAGCGACAATGAGGTGCGTCCTTCTACCGGCGCTGCGGATTCTATCGTGTATTACAAGAGCGGAACCATAACGTACAGATGGTTCAAGGGCTCGGGAAATACGGATACGCTCAAGAACGGAAGAACTCCCGTGACGACCGCGAACTACACGGTGACGTTTGACGAAGAGACGCAGGCGAACACTCCGCTGATTTATACGGTCGAGGCTACGTATACGAACGCGGGCGTGCAGGTCGCTAAGACGGCGACGGAGGAGCTGGAAGTTACGGTCGCCGCCGAGCGGATAGATATAAGCGACGCGGTTGTCGTTGTTTCAAAGACAGGCGGGTGGATTTACACCGGAGTAACGGCTGTTGTTGACGGCGACGCCGACGTTACCGTGACGCCTAAAGGGGAGACGCAGAAATTGACGTTCGGCCCAACCAACGACTATACTATCGATGTGTTCGGAGAAGACGCCGGCACCGGGTTGGTGACCATTACGGGAGTGAACGCGTACAAAGGCAAAACTTCCGGGACGTTCGAGATCGCGAAAGCGGTGACGACGCAGGACGGTCTGAAGTTCAGCCCCGCCTCCACGTCCGTGCAGTACAACGGCGCGGCGCAGCCTATAACGGTTACGCCGAAGGTCGGCGGCGGTTTGGGGACGGTTAAGATTACGTATGTGAACGTCAATGACGAAGAGAACCCCGTCACGCTTACGGCGGCTCCCAAGAACGCCGGAAAGTACGCGGCGCTGATTTGGATCGAAGAGGGCGCGAACTATACGGAGTTGGATACGATTGAGCGCGATTACACGATAACGAAGAGGTTCGTGGCCGTGGAGGATTTGAACTTCACGATGCCTAAGAACGGCGCGACCCCCGCGCCTATCGTGGCCACGCTCAAGAACCCGATGGATTACAAAGGGACGATCTCCACCTTGTATCTGACGTCGAACAACACGACTTTGACGGCCGTTCCGACCGAAGAGGGCGTTTACTCGGTCAAGGCGAAATTGAGCGGCGACGACAACTTCGGAGCCGTGGTGGTGCCCCTCGGCCAGCTGGAGATCGGCGATGACGGCAAAGTGGTCGTTTCCGTCGCCGAGGCGAACCGCGAAGTTCCCAAGGCGGGCGTGAAAGAGGTTGTGACGGTCGCGCCTGTCAAGGTGACGGCGTCCGCGAAGCTGACCGCCGGCCCCAGCCCCGTCAAGCTTGGCGGCGAGATCACGTTCTTCTTGAAGTCTAACGGTTCGATCTACATCTTCGACGCGAGCGGAAGCAACGTGGCGAAGGTGTCCGCGAAGTCCGGCAAAGCGGTCTGGAACCTGAAAGACAAGAAAGGCGTCACGGTCTCCGAGGGCACCTACGTAGCGGTGGCCAAAGACGGACGCGAGAAGGTGTCGTTCAAGTTCAGCGTGGTGAAGTAAGGTTGTAGGGGCGGCCCCGCGTGGCCGCCCTGCCTTTGAATTAACGATGTATGGGGCGGGTGTAAAAACCCGTCCCCTATTTAGGGCTTTGGAGTACGATCAAGCGTCAGCCCGCTTCGACTTCGCTCAGCGAGCTTTCGGGGAGGGTCATTGAGCGAAGTCGAAGCGACCCGGCGCAGGATTGCCGAAGCGGTCCGGCGCAAGATCGAAGTACCGAAAAACAATATGTATCGAAAACGCGGCGACGCTATGGCCTAACGCGTCCGTCCGCCAGGTCGGTACCGGGACCAACCACTTCCTTCCCGGTACCGGCCGCTTTTTTTTGAATAAAAAGTTGATTTTTCAAGGCAAATCGCTTATTTTTAATATAGGAGGCGATAACTATGCATACGGAAACAGAAGTAGAAACCGTTTTAAACGTGCCGTACAGCGACTCGGAGTACCCGCCGGAGCTCGTGGAGCTATGGATAAGGAACGCTAAAATTACCAAAATGAAATTATCGACCGGCGAGATTAAACCTCAATCCGTTCGAGATTTTGCGGCTGAACACGGAATTATATTAGATTGATATGATATACAAAACATTTTTTGAAAAATTGTTCGCGGATCATTTTGACCGGTTTTCCGAGAGCGAGCAAAGAATAATAGTGAAAAAGATCGAACTTCTGAAAAATAATCCCGACCATCCGTCGCTGCGTACCCAAAGACTGCATAGGTATGAGGATCTATATGAGAGCAGCGTCAGCATGGGCATTCGCGTCATTTGGCATCTTGACGGGGATACAATAATCTTGCAAGACGTGGGGCGTCACGATATTCTGAAGAAATACGGTTAATTCCGCATAGGTAGTAATTTATATTATCATAGATGGCAAGCGCAAACGTGTGTAAAGCAGCTGCGGGCGGCGTATGGCCGCGCGTTGTTCGTTTGATTCTCCTGGCCGCGTTTTTCGCGTCGGCGCAGGGTGTTGTGCGTGTCGCCTCTTTTGACGACCTTCGCAGGATCGGGAGGGACGGGGGCCATCCGCTTTCCGCCGATTACGAGCTTGTTTGCGACATTGACGCTTCCGACAGCCGCGTCCGTCCGTTTGAGCCTATCGGGGGGGGCGGGTCTCCGTTCACCGGCCGGTTTTACGGGCGGGGCGGGGCGGTTTACGTTATCCGCAATCTATATATAAGCAAGCCGTCCGCCGGGCACGTGGGGCTTTTCGGCGTTGTGGGGTACGGGGCGGAGGTGTCTAACGTGGGGGTGGCGGCGGATACGGTGTCCGGGAGTTTCGCGGTGGGTATATTGGCGGGGAGCAGCAACGGGCGCATAGTCAACTGTTACGGGACGGGGGTCGTGGCGGCGGGCCGGCGGGAGAGCGACGCGGGCGGGCTTGTGGGGGTGAACGGCGGGGGGATTTACGGGAGCTGGTCGGCGGCGGACGTTTACGGCGCGGATAACGTAGGGGGGTTGGTCGGGCTGCTTAGGATTTCTACGGTCGGGGAGGTGCGGCAGTGTTTCGCTTTGGGCGCGGTGAGGGGCGGGGATAACGTAGGGGGGCTGGTCGGTCAGGTTTTCGGGGGGCGGGTGCGCGAGAGTTTTTCCGCCGGGCGTGTGACCGGCGGCGTTGCGGGCGGGTTGATCGGGCGGGATTTCGCCTCGGCGCTCGCGTGGAGCGACAGGGGGGTTTTTGAGGCCGACGGGGAGACGTATTATGTGGGCGCGGCGGAGGTGAGCGCCTCTTTTTGGGACACGGAGGCGTCGGGGCGGCGCGCGTCGGCCGGCGGGACGGGGCGGGACGGGGCGCTGATGAGGCGGCGCGAGACGTTCGCCGGATGGGATTTCGACAGCGTGTGGGCCGTTGAGGAGGGTCTCGGCTATCCGCAGCTTTTGCGGACGCCCTACAGGACGCGCACGCTTGCTTACTCGACAGACGGGGAGGGGTGCGGGAGGCTTAAGATAAGGGTTGCGGGCGGCGTTGCGGAGCGGTACGTTTACAGAATCGCGGTAGCGTCCGGCGCCGACGGCCCCGAAGTCACGGCGGAGGCGTGGGACGGGTGCCGGTTTACGGGGTGGAGCGACGGGGCGAAGGGGGCCCGCCGGACGGACGCCGCGCTGCGGGATACGGCGGTCGCCGCTAAGTTCGAGCCTCTCGGCGGGTGGCAGACGAGGCGTTACAGTTATGAGGCCGCCGCCGGCGGCGGGCTGAGGGCGTCCGGCGTTTCCGGGACGGCGGCGGCGGTTGACACGGCGATAGCCGGGCCCGGCGGGGTCGCGGTCGCGGCGTCGCCCGGCAACGGCCGCCGGTTCGCCGGGTGGAGCGACGGCGTTGAGGGCGTCGTGCGGGCGGACGGCCCGTGGGCGGTTTCCGCGACGGCGCTTTTCCGCGAAATCGGCGGGAAGCCCATCGTGATATCCCGTTACGAAGACCTCCGTTTGATAGGCAGGTACGCCGCGTATTATCCTTTGGACGGAAATTACGAATTGGCTTGCGACATAGAGATATTGACGAACGAGCGTCTTCAGCCGATAGGGTCGAAGGACGCGCCGTTTACCGGAACGTTCGCGGGCAACGGGTGCGCGATAAGCGGCCTTGACATCGACGGCGGCGATTTCGCGGGGCTCTTCGGGTATACGGACGGCGCGGACATCCGGGGTTTGTTCTTGGAGGGGAGGGTTGCGGGCGGCGATAACGTGGGGATGCTTGCGGGCATGTGCGTGAATACGGTGATAGACAGCTGCGGGGTTCGGGGCTCGGCGCGCGGCCGGTCGGGCGTCGGCGGATTGGTCGGCCGCAGCGCGGGTTCGCTTATAAGCCGCGTCTATTCGGCGGCGTCGGTTGAGGGTTTGAACGAGGTCGGGGGGTTGGCCGGCGGGTCGCGCGGGTCGTTTTTGGCGCAAAGCTGCGCCTCCGGTTCGGTCAGCGGTTCCGCGTATGCGGGCGGGGCGGTCGGTTGGGGCGCGGGCGGCTACGCGCAGGATTGCTGCGCGGCGGGGAGCGCGGCCGGGGAGTGGGGCGTCGGCGGGTTTATAGGCCGTGCCGGCGGCGGCATCGGCGTGTCGCGCAGCTATTCCGCCGGATCGGTTGCCGGGGGCGTCGCGGCGTCCGGCGGTTTCGCGGGGACGCTGGGCGGCGGCGATGACGGCGCGGCGGGCGGCGCGGTGTCTATGACGGGCTGCTACTGGGACGCGGAACGGTCGGGGAGCGGCGCGTCGGTAGGCGGGGTCGGCATGGGTACGGAAGCGATGCGCAGGAAAGAGACGTACGCCGGCTGGGATTTCGAGGGCGTTTGGGAGATAGACGGCGGGTACCCGCGATTGCGCGGGCTTGCGCAGGATTCGGTTCCAGGCTTTTCTTTTGAACAGCGGCGGCCGCCGGCGGCCGCGCCCGCTTCCGTCAAGCCGCTTGCGCGGGCGGCGGGCAGGGCGGTTTACGTGAACGCGCGGCCGGGCGAGCGGGTACGGATCAGGTTGATCGACATGAGGGGGAAGACGGTCGCGAAGTACGAGACGGCAGGCGCGAAAAAACTGCTGATAGACAATGTGCCGTCCGGCGTATACATAGTGGAGGCGGGGCGGCGCGGCAGACGGGAGTTCGCCGCGCCGATTAGGATTGTCGAATGAGAAGGGCGTTTATACGGACGGCGCTGCCGGCGCTGCTGCTGTTGACGCCTCTGAGGACGGCTGCCGGCGTCGCCGCGCCGGACGCCGCCGCGCAGCCGTGTCCGGCGGTGATAAAGAACGCGATTACGTTAGAGATGCTGATGTCGGATCGGTTCGTTCCGTGGGAGGCGGTTGACGCCGTCGATGCCGTTAACGCGGTTGACGCCGCCGATACGGTTAACGTCATCGACGCGGTTAGGGCCGCCGACACGGTTAAGGCCGTCGCCGACGCCGACGCCTCCGGTCAGGCCGCCGCGCCGGACACGGTCGGCCGCCCCCTTGAATTGCGGGCGGACGCGGGTCAACCCGGCGATGACGGCAAAGAGGCCGGCGGCAAGCCGTCTTGGATAAAAAAGAACATGAAATTCGGCCGCCGCGCCGCCTTCAACAATTCGCATGTGACAAATATTTTGATACGGATTTACACCCACGACGGCGAGAGTTTTTCGTACGCGGAGTACCGCAATCAGGCGGTTTTCGGCATAGGTTTCGAGGCCGCCGGGATTATCGGGTTGATTTTGTCCGACGCGGCGGCGTTGAATTTTTCGCCCGGCGTCGTTTTCCGCAAGCCTGTCAACACGGCGGTGGTGGGGACGAGCGAGATCGGCGCGTCGTTTCCGTTGTTGTTGGAGTGGGGGCCGTTCGGCGCGCTCAGGCCTCGCGGCGGCGCGTCGGGGCGGGACGATTTCGCCGGATTCCGGGCCGGCGGGTTTGATTTGCGGCAGCTGCGTCTGTTCGGCGGGGTTTGGGCCGGAGCGCCCCTCTTCGCGCGGGTGAAGTGGAACGGCGAGAAGAGCGCGCCGTTCACTGACAGGGCCGCCGCCGACTTCGGGCTTGTCTGCGGCGCGGGGATATATATCAGCGACAGGGCGTTTATCGACGCGAGGGGGACTTTCGGGCTCTCCGGCTACGACGGGATGCCCGGACGGCGGTTGAATCAGGCGGCTATAGGGGTGAACTATGTTAAGTGAGATAGGCAGACGGCGGACGTTCGCGATAGTGTCGCATCCCGACGCCGGCAAGACGACGCTTACGGAGAAGCTCCTGCTCTACGGGGGCGCGCTGCACCTTGCC
>Ga0268262_10005008_pt1 | contig 13348 bp, 12 predicted proteins | sample TergutNc150P3_FD_190354 | JGI IMG/M metagenome (GOLD analysis project Ga0268262, IMG submission 190354) | Nasutitermes corniger P3 segment gut microbial community from laboratory colony in Florida, USA - Nc150 P3 (SPAdes) (version 2) | ecosystem: Host-associated > Arthropoda: Insects >... | reverse complement strand
TGCGAGTTTATATGTTATATATGTTGGCGGAGAGGGTGAGGTGATTTACATCTATAATTCCCAAATTTTTCTATATTTTACCCCAATAACAAAGGAGAAAACCGATGTCTGAAAATCTTTCTTTTCTTGGCAAAGCTCGTGCCAGCTACAAACCTAAGCTCCCACCCTCACTTAGCAAAGGGGCGTTAAAAGTTTCAACCATCGCTGGCTCAGCCACAAAATCCGTGAGCGACCAAGATCAAATAAAGGCTCTATTTCCAAATACTTATGGCGCACCTATTTTAACATTCAAAGCCTCAACAAAAAAGCAAGCCTCAGGCACACCGCTAAATGTTGGCGTTGTTCTCTCTGGCGGGCAGGCTCCGGGCGGGCACAATGTTATTGCCGGAATTTTTGATGGAATAAAAGCTGTTAAGAGTAGTTCAAAACTTTACGGTTTTCTAGGTGGCCCTAGCGGGCTTGTGAATGGAAAATATATTGAAATAGAACGCACATTAATGGCAAAATACCGCAATACAGGCGGCTTTGACATAATCCAAAGCGGCAGAACAAAATTGGAAAGCACCGAGCAATTTGACAAGTGCATAGAAGTTGTGAAAAAACTCAAATTAAACGCCATTATTATTATAGGCGGAGACGATTCAAACACAAATGCCGCGGTTTTGGCAGAATATTTTGCAGCTAAAAACGTTTCTTGCTCTGTTATAGGCTGCCCAAAAACCATAGATGGCGACTTGAAAAACAAATATATAGAAGTCTCTTTTGGTTTTGACACAGCCGTTAAAACCTATTCCGAACTAATAGGCAACATTGAGCGCGATGCCAATTCCGCCCAAAAATACTGGCACTTTATTAAACTTATGGGACGTTCTGCAAGCCACATAGGTTTAGAGGCCGCACTTCAAACCCATCCAAATATTTGTTTGGTTTCAGAAGAGATTAAGGAAAAAAAATGGACTCTTCAACAGGTTGTTAATTCAATAGCAGATATTATTGATGGCCGTAGCGCAGATAGAAAAAATTTTGGCGTAGCCCTTATACCAGAAGGTCTTATTGAGTTTATTCCAGAATTTAAAATTCTGATTTCCGAATTGAACGATGCTCTTGCGCATAACGAAGCAGAAATAAAAGCACTTATCCAAAAAGATATAGAAAGCCACGTGAAAGAGCACGGCGATGCAGAAATTAAAGAAGCAGGCAAAGCGGCAGATATGGTAGAAGTAGCTTGCAAACATATTTCCGAAGCCTCCGCAAATTTGCTTAAAAACCTGCCCGAAGACATACAGCTCCAGTTGATGATGGACAGAGACCCGCATGGAAATGTTCAGGTATCTCTTGTTGAAACAGAAAAACTTTTAATTGAAATGGTCACCAAAGAATTGAAGCTCAGAAATTTCAAAGGCAAATTCAGCACTCAGAGCCATTTCTTTGGTTATGAGGGTCGTTGCGCAGCACCCTCCAACTTTGATGCGGATTATTGCTATAGCCTTGGCTTTGCGGCTTCTGTTTTGGTGCTGCACAAGAAAAACGGCTACATGAGTTCCATTCGCAATTTAACCGCTGGCTTTAAAAAATGGGTTGCAGGCGGAGTTCCCATCACAATGATGATGAACATTGAACGCAGGCACCGCGAAAACAAACCCGTTATACAAAAAGCCCTCGTGGATTTAAACGGCAAGCCGTTTAAATATTTTGTAAAGCACAGAGACGACTGGGCAAGGGGCGAAGAATACATTTACCCAGGCCCCATTCAGTACTTTGGCCCAACCAATGTTTGCGATGTTACGAATTATACGTTAATGCTGGAACACAATGCGCTGAAATAGGTTATTAACTAATTGGAGTAATAATACTGTAATGTGCGGTTGTGTAAAAATCGCATATAGCAGGAATTTTTAAAAAGCTGGGCAAAATTCTTGGATTAAGTCCAAATTTTGTTTTATAGCTTGGGTTTATTAAATAATAAGTTTCCTTTTCAATTTTGAATCTACTTTTTTTTAGAAGTTTTTTATATTCGCAAATAGATAGTTTTGTTTGCCTAACATCATCATATAAACTATCTATATAATTTTTGTCTTCGCCAAAAATTTTTAATATGAGTTCAAAAATACACCTAGGGAGCAAATGATAATACGGCATTTTTGATAGTAAAAAATTTTTGCAACCTTGCTGGTGCCCACCAAAGGGCATTCTCCACGGAGGAAAAGCCACAAATATAATAGCATCGCTAGCCATAAATTCTTTTAATCTTTCAAAAAAAAGAGCCCTATTAACTATGTGTTCTAAAACATCACGAATTAAAACAATATTTGCTTTTGGAATTGAACTTGGATTTACTTCGTAAAAGTTGCATTTTAGCAAAGTGAGATTATTCACATTTTTGCAGTCTTTAAAAAAATTTCGTGCATATTCTAACTCATCACTTTTATCTATGCCTATCACCTTGCAGTTTTTTTCTTCTAAAAATGGAAGTAAATTTCCACCTCGCCCGCAACCTATTTCCAACACTACCGAATCTGCATGAATTTTTCTCACGGATTCTATATATGGTATAACAAAATCCCTTGTGCCCTTTGCCAATTCATTAAAATACAGCTTATAATCTATATGCCTATCTTGCATACGACCAAATATAGTAAAAAGACTTTTGGCTTAACCCTTATACCAGAGGGTCTAAATTTCTATATTTACACTCTTATGATTAAAAAATATATTAGGAAATTGAGAAATTTCTGGTTAGCTAGACCTGTGAAATGCAATAACTGGGAATATGAAAATAAAAGAAGGATTGAAGATCCATTGCATTTAGACCGTTTTGGATATAGAGTATATTCACAAAACGATGAAGATGGAATTATTCAGGAAATATTTAATAGAATTGGGGTAACTAATAAAACATTCGTTGAATTTGGAGTTCAAGACGGATTAGAAAGCAATTGCCATTATTTATTATTCAATGGCTGGAATGGTTTATGGATAGAAGGAAATAAAAAATATTTAAAAAAAATGCAAAAATGCTTTGAAAAACCTTTATCTACAAAGCGATTAACTGCGATCAACGCATTTATAACAACTGATAATATAAATAAACTTATTGGAGAAAATGGAAAAATTAACGGAGAAATTGATTTACTCAGTATTGATATTGATGGAAATGATTATTGGATATGGGAAAAAATAAACTGCATTAGCCCTCGTGTTGTTGTGATAGAATACAATGCAAAATTCCCACCTCCATGTGAATGGGTTATGGAATATGACCCAAATTATGTATGGAATGGCAAAGATGATGGAACAGGTGCATCATTAAAGTCGCTAGAATTGCTAGGCAAGCGTCTTGGTTATACTTTAGTAGGAACAAACAGAAACGGCGTGAATGCTTTTTTTGTAAAGAAAGAATTAACGAAGGGATTATTCGCAGAACCAGCAACCGCTGAAAATTTATACCATGTGTTTGATGACGTGAATGTATTTTTATATGTAAATGGCGGCTTGGCCGCAAAAAAATATATTGGAAAATGAATTTTCTATATTATATCTTAAACAAAGGAGCCCATGTATGAACAAAACCATTATTTCAGTTATTTTAGCCGCCGTTGTGATAATCGCTGGCGCTATTGGTTTTTTTATAATACGCAATCATAGGCAATTAACCACTGAGGATTAATCGCTTTTGAAAAAGAATAATGTATTGGCAATTGCAGCGCTTGCGTTTCTAGCGTTGCTCTTGGTTGTATTTAACGAATTTGTTTTTGATAACTCAAAATTAATGTTAACAAACGATGCTCTTAGCGGGCTTGGTACTTATTACATGCGATCCCAAAACTTAATTTTTCCCGAATGGGATACCTTTAGGCTTGGAGGCATACCAACTCTTGATGCTGTTGCCGGCTCTGCTTACCATCCGCTTGCATTGCTCAGGCTTGTTATGGATCCCAGTCGCGCAGAAGGTTGGATATTCATATTCATAATTTGGACTGCATTTATTTCTGCATTTATCCTTGGCCGTTATTTAACAGATAAGTGGCAATGGGGCGCATTGCTCGGATATTTATACGCATTCAGTCCGCAATACTTCACTTTTATTTACGGCGGGCACGAAGGTAAAATGATGGTGTTTGGCATAGCTCCCTTTGCTATGTATGCCCTTTTGCGCTTGCTCAGAGAAGGCTCATTGAAACATTTAATTTATCTCTCTCTTTCCATAGTTTGGATGATAACTTCTTCGCACATACAATTAGCATATTTCTTTTTGTGGGGTGCGGGGCTTTTTGTTCTGTTTGAACTTTTTACAAATAAGTTTTCTGCAAAAATTCGCGGCATTCGTTTGGGGCTTGCATCTCTTGCTCTTGCTATTGCCTTGATGATTAGCGCATTTCAAATTATTCCACCTTATTTATACACAACAAATGAATCTATTAGGGGTAGCGCAGAAAAAACAACCATTGAGCATTCCGCAAGTTGGAGCTTGCACGGAGAAGAACTCTCGGCCATGATTTTGCCAGGTTTTTTGGGAACCGATGCAGGAAATGAAAAGAATACCTATTGGGGGCAAAATTCCTTTAAATTAAATGCAGACTGCGCGGGAACTTTACTCACATTTTTAGCTCTGTGTGGTTGCCTTTTGCAGAGTAATCGCAAGCAAGCATTGTTTTGGTTTTTTGGTTGTGTTATAGCTCTTTCTTATGCTGTTGGTTTGCATTCATTTTTATTTGGAGTTTGGTTTAATCTAATACCAGGTGTTAAAAATTTCCGTGCGCCCAGCATGTCTATATTTTGGTTGCCGCTTGCCTTTGTATTTTTAGCCGCTCCGGTGTTGAAAAATTTTGAAGAGAATAAAAAAATCATTAAGCAAGGTGCAATTTTATATGGAGCTTTACTAGTAGCCATTTTAATTTTCCGCTATGCTTGGGAAAGTCTAAACGGTGTTCCTGTGGCTATATTTATACTTTTGTTTGGGGGATATTTTATTAAATTGTCTGAACCCCGATTCTCACCCCGTGTGGTTCTTTGGGCAATACCGTTTTTGATTTTGGCGAGTTTCTTTTTAATACCTGTTGAAGGAAGTTATTTTAAACCAGTTAATTTTGTAAAAGCAGGTGAACTTGCATCTTTTTCCATAAATTCTTTTATTATATGTGGTATTGTTTTGGGTGTGGCATTTTTTGTGCTTTCAAATGAAAAAATGGATATAGCAAAAAAAGCCATGATTTTAGCGGCTGTTGCAGCACTGGATTTGGCGGTTGTAAATTTGCCTTATATTCAAAATGTGCCAGCCATTCAATATTATAATCCAAACCACCCTGTTATACAAGCTATAAAAAACGATAACCCAAACAACTTTGAACGCTCTCGCATATTTTCTTTAACAAGAAACCCTGCCATTAGCGGAAATAATCTGGCTTCTTACGAACTTAGAAATGCTCTTGGTTATCACGACAACGAAATAGCAACTTACAGAGTTTTCAAGGAACAATTGCAAAACCAAGCTATGATAGACATAATGAATGTGGGTTATATAATTTATGATGGAGATAGAGGCGCCGGTGTGCAAAAAAATCCAGGAGATTTAGGACGAGCAAAGCTATATTACAATTTTGAAGCTATGGAAAATCAAGAAAAAATAATTCAAAAATTGAAAGATAATGATTTTGATTATAAGAATACTTTATTACTGGAAGGTACAGATAAAGTAGAAGGATCTGGGCAAGGCAATGTTAAAATCATAAACGCAAAAAAAGACAATTTAGCTTTTGAAATAGAGAGTTCTGCTGCTGGAAAATTGTTTATTTCAGAGAATTATCACAAATATTGGAAAGCAAAAGTAAACGGAGAAAACACAGAAATTCGCAGAGCATTCAGCACTTTTATGTCTGTTGATATTCCTCAGGGAAAGTCCATTGTGGAACTGCAATACAGCTCGGATAATGTTAAAATTTCGCTGTGGATTGGGCTAGCGGGAGTTCTGCTGCTTTTGGGAGTACTACTTGTTCTACGATTTTTACCTTAATCGCCCTGCTGGGAAACTAGCGAGAATACAAGCGAAAAGACTTATCCCTGCGCTTGCGGAGCCTGCCTTAAATGGTTTGCCACAAAATCCAAAAGTTTTGGAAATTGGAGTTGGAAGGGGTGATTTTGCTGAGTATTTGAAAAATATAGGCGTGAATTACACCGGTATAGAAGCTAATAAAATTTTATGCGATAGGTTAAATGAACACGGATTCAATGTCATAAACTCGCAAATTCCGCCTTTCCCGCAAGAACTTGAAAAGGGAGCTTTTGATTTGGTTGTGATGTGCCATATATTTGAGCATTTTATGGATTACAAAGAAGCTCTAAAAGTTCTAGGTGAAATTTTTGGCATATTAAAAGTAGGTGGCAGATTATTATTGTTTCACCCAGATTATTTAGACTGGGGAACGGATTATTTTGACGGAGACTATTCGCATTCCCTTATTTTAACCAGAAAAAGAGTAAATGATTTGGTTAGCGATAGCGGATTTAAAATAATTCACAGAGATTCTTTCCGCTCTTTTTTTCACGGGTTCAAGCCGTTTTCTTGGCTGCTTTCAAAATTTATGAATTGTTTGCGTGGCAAGCCTAAAATAGCTTTCAAATTGAATTTGCTAACTATTTGTGAGAAACAATGAAAATTAAAGTGGCTATAGACTCAAGAATGATAACTTGGACAGGAGTTGGTGCTTACTTGCGAAACCTGTTGAATTTTATAGACTACTCAGCAATTTTGGGCAACCCAGCATTAATTTCAAAACCGAATGTAATTCCATACACTGCACCGATATATGGAATAAAAGAACAACTCGCCTTTCCGTATAGGATTTTGCGAAAAACAAAACCAGATATTTTGCACGTACCGCACAGCAATATTCCTTGGTTCTATCTTGGAAAAATTGCCGTTACCATACACGATTTAACTCATTTAATCTATCCGAAATTTTTGCCGCATAAAAAATACACTCGCATAAGCAAGTTGGTGTATTTTTATTTTTATTTTTTAAACTGGTTTGCCTGTAAAAGAGCCTGCCATATTTTTGCAGATTCAAAAAACACAAAAGAAGACATAATAAAATTTTTCAAAGTTAAACAGGAGAGAATTTCTGTTGTTCATTTAGGAGTTTGCGAAGAATTTACTATAAAAGAAAAATCTGCTGTTGAATATTTGCGTGAAAAATATTCCATTCCCTCCAACAAAAAAGTTTTGCTTTACGTTGGAAATTTAACCCCTCACAAAAATGTGGAAATGCTCATAAACGCTTTTGCAAAAATGCAAAACAAAAATGATTGTTGCCTTGTACTTGCCGGAAAAGCATTTGATCTATTTAGTGGTAATCAAAAAGCCAAGGAACTTGGCATAGAAAAAAGTATTGTTCAAACCGGTTTTATAAGTCAAGAAGAGCTTATAGATTTATATAACCTCGCAGACTTATTTGTTTTTCCTTCTATATACGAGGGCTTTGGTTTACCAGTTTTAGAAAGCCTTGCTTGCGGAACACCTGTGGCTTGTTCAAATACATCGTCTTTGCCAGAAATTGGTGGAGAATTTGCTTTTTATTTTAACCCATTAGACGAAAACGATATTGCAATGCAAATAGATAAAGCGCTGCATTCAAAGCAAGACTCAAAAGAATTGCGGAACTACGCTTTGCAATTTTCTTGGAAAAAAACTGCGGAGAAAACTCTGAATGCACTCAATTCTATCTTCTCATAAATTATTGCTGAAACTTGCTATTAGTGCAATTCTAGTAGTTTTAATTTTGTGGAAATTCCCGATTTACGAAATAATTGAGAATTTGCGTTTTATTAAAATATCTTGGTTCTTACTGGCATTTTTGTTAAGCGAATTTGTAATTCTAAGTCAAGCGTTTCGCTGGCATTATCTTTTAATTGTTCCCAAAGAACAAAAACCAAATTTCAACATTCTTTTAAAATATACGGCTACTGGTTATTTTTTTAATCTGCTTTCTCCAGGCGGTCTTGGCGGTGATGCTTACCGTTCCATTGCTCTTGGCAAAACGCACAATGTTATAGCTAGTAGCGTAGCTTCTGTTTTTGTTGCAAGAATTTTGGGATTAATGGCTTTATGCTTGCTGTTTTGGATTGCCTTGCCATATTCTGGGCTGGTTCCAAAACAGGCAATTTGGTTTATGGCTGTAGCAACACTCTTTTTGCTAATTTTTTGTCTTTGCATTGTTTTTAATCCTTTTAATATGGGAAAACTTAGAGGCTTTACAGAAAAATTAAAGGAGTATAAAAAATATCCCTTGCGCTTGATTGCCGCTACGCTTGGCTCGTTTTTTATGCAGGTAATGGTTGTTTTTATGCAGGTTGCTGTGTTTAAATCTATAGGTATTTCTGTTCCTTTGGCTTTTATTTTTGCAGTTGTGTCGGTGACCGCTTTGATAACAACAATTCCTATTTCTTTTAACGGTATTGGGGTTAGGGAATGGAGTATGCTTTCTTTAACCGCCTATGCAATAAATTCAGAACAGTTGCTTGCCTCTTCACTTTTAGCTTATGCTATAGTAATTTTGCAAGCCGTGCAAGGTGCAATTTTCTATCTTATGCCTTATGATAGAGCTCGTATCTAACACAAAATTTGCGCCATCTAATCCCAAAGCCGAAGAAATTGGCGAGCCTTTGCACTTGCAAAGGGGGCATAAAAGTGCTACAACACAACCCTCGTACGAAGAAATTTCAGCAAAGCTGAGTTCAGCAGAAAAAAGGGTAGAAACTCTGTTAGAGCAATATCCCGTTAAGCAGGGTGCACTTTTGGAAGTCCTTTGGATTATTCAAGGTGAACTCGGATGGGTTCCAAAAGAATCCGTGCGTTGGGCGGCAAAAATGTGTGAGTGCTCCCCTGCTCATGCTTGGGGTGTTGCCACTTTTTACACAATGTATAAACACGCTCCAACAGGGCGTTTTCTTTTGCAGTTCTGCCAAAATATATGCTGCAACATCACAGGCGCAGAAAATATAATTCAAATAGCCGAAAAAAAACTTGGAATTAAAACAGGCGAAACAACAAAAGATAATTTATTTTCAATAGTAAGGGTAGAGTGCCTCGGTGCCTGCGGAAACGGCCCTGTGATGCTTGTAAATGATGATTTTGCAACAGACGTTGCAAACGGCGAACTTGCCCTGCCATCAAATGTTGGGTTAAACGAAGAGCGATTGAATAAAATTATTGCTTGGTGCAAAGAAAGAGCGACAAAATTCCCACAAGAGCCAAAAAAAGACCCTCTAGGCGGCATAACAGGAGCAGTTCACGGTGAACCACAGAGCCTAGATTTTGCCCCACCTCCACCAGCACTAGGTGTAAAAGCTACTGCGACTGATAAGGGAGTTAGCATAATTTGGAAAATAGCACCTGAGGTTACATCACTTGCGGTTGAACGCAAAAATGGCACCAAGTGGGAAGCAATAGGCAACCCTAGTGTTAAAGATAAAGAATTCATAGATGCAAACGGCAACTCTGGTTGCGAGTACCGTGTAATAGCAATTAGCGGTGCTAGGGTAGCAAAGCCAAGCGTAGAAGTAAAGAGTTAATGTAGCCACTGATTAACTTTGAATTTCGCTGTGGCGTTCCCCCCGTTAGCTCTCCGAGCGGAAAAAACGGGGGGACGAATGGTGATTTTTGTTAAAAAATCTCCATTCTAGGGGGGAAATTAATACCTAACAAAATCTTTATAAAACCTTCACACAATCTTAACATTCAAAATCTACCTTTGCTATGTAAAATTCAACAAGGGGGAAGTATGAAGGTGTATCACTGCATATTAGTAATGTTCTGTGCGATAGTTTTGTTTCTAATCAATTGCAAAGAAGACAATCAAGGAAAAGATTTGCGAGAATCTGGAACCATAACCGTTTATACAGCTTTGGAAGATGAGCTTGTAACAGAATATTTAAAATCGTTTCATACAAAATATCCCAATATAAAATTAAATGTTGTGCGCGAATCAACTGGTATAATAACCGCACGGCTCATAGCAGAAAAAGACAATCCACAGGCAGATGTTGTATGGGGTACAGCGGCTTCTTCTATGTTGGTTTTGGATGAACGCGAACAACTTGAACCATATAATCCAAAAGGAATTGAAAGAATATTGCCAATATTCAAATCCAACAAATCTGTTCCAACATGGGTTGGCATGACCGCTTGGGAAACAGCTTTTATAGTCAATAATGTGGAACTTGCCAAACTTGGGCTTGAACCCGCGAATATAAGATCTTACAATGACCTGTTGAATCCAAAATTGAAAGGGCATATTGTTATGTCAAATCCAAATTCATCTGGCACAGGTTTTCTCACGGTTGCAGGAGTGCTACAACTGAAAGATAAAAATACAAATGCTGGTTGGAATTATCTTTCAAAATTGCACGAAAATGTAAATCAATATGTGCATTCTGGTTCAAAACCCGCAAAAATGGCGGCTGCCGGCGAATGTGTGGTGGGAGTGAGTTTTGGTTATGCTGGAATAAGTCAAAAACAAAAAGGAGCTCCTGTGACAACCATATTCCCCATTGAAGGCTCTGGCTGGGATATGGAGGCAAATGCTCTTATAAAAAAGAAAGATATCAACCCTGCGGCAAAAACATTTTTGGACTGGGCAATTTCCGATGAAGCTATGGAATCTTACAAAAGAAGCTACCCTATTATTTCCACAGGCAAAGGCAGCAATTACGAGGGCTTTAAATCAGACCCCATAAAGCAGCTTATAGATAACGATTTTGCATGGACAGCGAGCAACAGAGAAACAATTCTCAATAAATGGATGGCATTATTTGATGCTAAATCGGCAAAGAAATGAGTTTTCTAGAAATAAAAAACATCACCAAACGTTTCGGTACACAAACCGTGTTGAGCAATATTAATATGAATATTGAGCAAGGCGAGCTTGTGTGCATTTTAGGCCCTTCGGGTTGCGGAAAAACAACCCTTTTGCGAATAATCGCAGGGCTTGAAACGGCAGATTCAGGGCAAATTTTCATTGACGGCAGAGATAGCACATTTCTCCCTTCTTCAAAACGGAATTTTGGAATAGTGTTTCAATCTTATGCTCTTTTTCCAAATATGACTGTGCTGGAGAATATCCTATTCGGTTTAAAACAGAAAAAAGAAATGACTCCTACCGAAAGGAAAAAGAAAGCTTTTGAAATGCTCGGCCTAGTTGATTTATGCGAGCACCAAAATAAATATCCGCGTCAGCTATCTGGTGGGCAGCAACAGAGAACAGCCATTGCCCGCGCAATAGCTCTTTCTCCGTCTTATCTTTTGCTAGACGAACCTTTATCTGCCTTAGATGCTAAAGTTCGCGCTAAACTGCGCACGGAAATACGTTCGCTTCAACGCAAAATTGGTATCACAACTATTATGGTAACACACGACCAAGAAGAGGCACTCACAATGGCAGATAGAATAATTGTGATGAACAATGCCGTTATAGAACAGATCGCAAATCCTCATACCATATATAACTATCCAGCTTCTCGCTTTGTTGCAGATTTTATAGGTACGATGAATTTCTACTACGAAGGAGAAGCTATGCGCGGTATTCGCCCTGAGAAAATCAAGGTAGTTGAACACTGGGAACCTCACGATATTAAGGCTTTGGTAAAGGAGCTTGAATTCAAAGGAGCGTTTACCCGCATTCACAGCCACATCACAAAAGAAAATTCTGAATTTTTCATAGATTTGCCTTCGGAACGTGTGGAGAATATGAAACTTCAACGTGATACCACGCTTTTTTTGAAAATACCAGAGGAATATGCAGTGAGATATTCTGCGTAGATAATTCTATATTACGCAAGATATGAAAAAATATTTGGTAACAGGCATTGGTGGGTTTGTAGCGTATCATTTTTTGGAACGCTTGGACGAGTTTGGCGAAGAAGCTGAGGTCCTTGGTTTGGACTTGAAAATTTCACAAGAAGCAAAGGAATATTCTTTTGAAAATATTAAGTTGAATTTTATTGAATTGAATCTTTTGGAATACAGAGCTTTGGAAATAGCTATGGTTTCTTTTAACCCAGATTTCATTGTACATTTGGCAAGTTTTTCAAGCGTAGGGAAAAGCTGGGAAATGCCGCTGGAAAGTTTTTTGAATAACACAAACATATTTTTGAACATAGCCGAAATTGTGAGGCACAATAAAATAAATTGCCGAATTCTCTCCGTTGGTTCCAGCGAGGAATATGGCAATGTAAAAGAATCTGCAATTCCATTAAAAGAAGATACTCTTTTGCACCCCGCAAATCCTTATGCCGTTGCGCGAGTTAGCCAAGAAATGCTTTCTAAATGCTATGTAAATGCTTATAAACTAGATATTATTTTAACCCGCTCTTTTAACCATATTGGCACAAGGCAACGCACAGATTTTGCAATACCGAGCTTTGCAAAGCAAATATCAGAAGGCGTTAAGCAAGGGCTGCGTGAGATTAAACTTATAACAGGAGATATAACAGTTATCAGAGATTTTATAGATGTTCGCGATGTGGTAAACGCTTATTTTGCTCTGCTTAAAGATGGCAAATCCGGTGAGCTTTACAATGTATGCAGTGGCAAAGGTCATTCCTTAAAAGATGTAGTTGATTTACTATCAAAAATTTTTAGCGTTCAAGTGATAACAGAAACAGACCCAAAAAGAATTCGCCCCCTTGACAATAGAATTATCATAGGCAGTTTTGATAAGATAAAAGCGCATACGGGTTGGGAGCCTAGGTTCAAATTAGAAGAGAGTTTAAAAGCGGTGGTAGAAAACGTATAAATAATTTTACCAAACCTTAATAAAACCTTAACACTTAATTGGTATATTTTTAATACCAATTATAGTTATGGTAACAACATATTCAATTAGGAGGGGTCTTGTACGCTTTAATGCAGCGCAGTTTTGCGTATTGCTGGTTGTCCTAGCTATTTTCACAATTTCATTTGTTTTCCCGCTCGGAACGCTTTTTTCAAAAGCTTTTACCGGAGAAAACGGTGCCTTTACCGGATTTGCCAACTATAAAAGCTATTTTGGAAATCCATCACTCAGCGTTTCGGTGTGGAATACCATTAATATATCACTTGTAACTACAATTTTTAGCACAGCATTTGGTTTTCTCTATGCTTATGCCATAACACGTACCAACATTCTTGGAAAAAGTTTTTTCAAATATATAGCCTTGGTTCCAATTTTCATTCCAACGGTGGTTCACGCGCTTGGCTTGGTATATATATTTGGGAGGCAAGGGATTATCACACGCCTCGGTTTTGATATTGAACTCTATGGGCGCAATGGAATTATAATTTCTGAAATTATCTACACCTTTCCGCAGGCTTTTT
>Ga0268262_10005007_pt1 | contig 13349 bp, 17 predicted proteins | sample TergutNc150P3_FD_190354 | JGI IMG/M metagenome (GOLD analysis project Ga0268262, IMG submission 190354) | Nasutitermes corniger P3 segment gut microbial community from laboratory colony in Florida, USA - Nc150 P3 (SPAdes) (version 2) | ecosystem: Host-associated > Arthropoda: Insects >... | reverse complement strand
GTTCCTTCCAATTACGCCCGCTTCAGTTCTTTTTACGAGGAAGCCCCCGCCGTTATGCGTAACATCGTCTTCCCCGCTTCCATTGGTGACACAGCTACGCTAAAGGCTATGGAATTTGCCTGGAACAAATACGGCATGCTGTTGGATCCTCACGGCGCTGTGGCTTTGGCCGCGGCCAGGGATTTTTTCAATCAGGATAAAAATTCATTTGACCACATAATTGTTCTCGCGACAGGCCATCCCGCCAGAGAGACGGCTGTAGTTGAAAAGGCTACGGGGCAAAAGGTTTCTCTGCCGGAGAAACTTGCCCTGCTAAAGAAAGAAGCGGAGCCGATTGCGGAAATCGATCCGCATCTTTTTGCTTTAGAGGGGCTTTTGGCAGGCTGTTTGTAAAAGTATACTGCCCTAATACATTGGCTCTGCCTTGAATTCCATCTTGCCATAAGTTATGCTAAAACCATGAAGGTTTGGCTTAAACTTCTAATTGGTTCTGTTTTGGGCGTAGTAATCGGGCTTCTTTTGCCTCCTGATAATCAAGCCCTAGGAAAAAGTATCGCGTGGCTTGGGGATTTGGCGATCCGAATGGGCCGCTATTGTCTGGTGCCGATGCTTGTTTTTTCCTTGACCATTGCTGTTTATGAGCTAAGGCAGGACGGTCAATTTTGGACTCTGACATTAAAAACTTTTATTGTTATTATTTTCAGCTCCGCGTTTATTATCAGCGCGGGTATTCTTGTAACCATGGTTTTTCCCCCTTCGCGTATTCCCATCCTTGTTGAGGAGCAGGCTGAAGCGATTTCGCTTAATACGGCTGAGGGTATTCTGAATATTTTTCCTTCCAATATGTTTACTGCGGTATTTGGCGCAGGAATAAGTCTTCTGCCGGTAATGGTTTTTGCTTTCTTCCTTGGCATGGGGCTCTCTTACGATCGCAATTATACCAAGCCGGTTTTGGCGATAGTGGATTCCCTTTCAAGAATTTTTTACCACATCGCTACTTTTTTTTCAGAGATACTGGGCGTAGTAATGATCGTCTTGAGCGCTTATTGGGCAATACGCTTTCAAAGCGTTTTAAGGGCGGACATTTTCAAGGATCTTATTATCCTGCTTGGTGTTTTCAGCGTAGTTCTTGGTTTTGGCATACTTCCGCTTTTTCTATATCTATTAAGGCCTAAAACAAATCCCTGGGTGATCCTTTACGGATCCCTGAGTCAGGCCCTGACGGGATTTTTTTCCGGGGACATTAACTTTACTCTGCCGGTAATTTTCCGGCACGTTAAGGAAAATATCGGGACGCGCCGCCGATCAAACGCGGTAACGGTTTCCCTCTTTGCGGTTTTTGGCCGGGCAGGAAGCGCAATGGTTGCGGCATCGGCGTTTATCGTGATCATAAATTCCTATTCAAGCCTGGGAATTACAATGCAGGACATTATAATGATAGCGGGCAGGGCGCTGTTCATCTCTTTCCTGTTGGCAAGCCACCCCGGCGGCGGCGCGTATATTGCCCTTGCGGTTCTTTGTCTTGGTTACGGGCGCGGCTTTGAGGCTGGTTACCTCATCCTAAAGCCCCTGGCCTTTTACCTTATCGCCGTTGGAACTTTTTTGGATGTAATGATAAGCACAATCGCTTCTTACGGCATTGCCCGCACAAGCGGTTTTCAGGAAGAGAAGGACCCCGAACACTTTATTTAGGCAGAGGGGCAGGGAGATTTTATGGCGCTTACCAGCGGCAAACTGGATGAATTTTTTCGCGGTCTGTTGGATATAGAGAAATTTGAAGAAGTGGATTCATCGCTTAACGGCCTGCAGGTTGACAACGACGGATCTGAAATTAAAAAAATCGCCTTTGCGGTTGACGCGGCCCTGGAAGTTTTTAAGCAGGCCGCCGCCGCCGGAGCGGGCCTGCTTTTTGTTCACCACGGGCTTTTTTGGGGCCAGGCCGAAAGGCTGTGGGGAAGCCACCGGGAGCGGGTAAAATTTCTTTTGGACAACAACCTGGCGCTATATGGAGTTCACCTGCCCCTGGATCAACACCCGCGTCTGGGCAATAACGCGGTTCTGGCGGAGCTTTTGGGCATAGAAAACCCGGAGCCCTTTGGCCTTTACCACGGGCATAAAATTGGCTACAAGGGAAACCTGAAAAAAGCCCTGACAGTGGATGAAGCGGTTAAGAAAATAAACTTTATGAACCGTCCGCCGCTGGGCGTTTTCCCGTTTGGCAAAAGCGAGAGCCAAACCTGCGCTGTAATATCAGGCGGCGCGGCCCAGGAAGCTTTTCAGGCTTTGGAAGAAAAAGTCGATCTTTACGTTACCGGGGAAAGTTCCCATACGGTTTATCATCACGCGCTGGAAGGCCGCATGAATATAATTGCCGGCGGGCATTATTCTACGGAAGTTTGGGGAGTCATGCGGATTATGGAAGAATGCGCCAAACAGCTAAAAGTGGATACGGTTTTTATTGATGTGCCAACAGGATTATAAGGAAGAATTACAATGGATAAAGTATGGAGAATAAAGTAGTGGATAGTAATAGAAGCAATGTGTATTTTAAACCTTTTATACTTACAGCCCTGGTTATTGCTGTGGATCAGATAACCAAGGCCTTTATTGCAATAAAATGGCCCAGGTACGGTACCGTTATTAAAGATGTATTCAACAACGGGTTTCTGCTTATTTACCACGTCAGGAACAAGGCCATTGCCTTTAGCCTTGGAGATAATATTCCAGACGGGCTTCGTCAAGTCCTCTTTGTTATTGCCCCCATTGCGGTGCTGGGCTTTCTTTTGTGGTATTATTTTCACACTGTTGAATTCAGCCCCCTGCAGCGCTGGGCCGTAGCGGGAATAATTGGCGGGGGGACAAGCAATATAATTGACCGGGTTTTCAGGAAAGACGGGGTGGTGGATTTTATCAGCGTAAAACTCTATGGCTTGTTCGGCATGGAAAGATGGCCCACGTTCAACGCGGCTGATTCCAGCGTGGTGATCTGCTGTCTGCTCCTGTTGGCTACCATGATATTACCGGAAAAGGAAACCAGCAATGAATAAAAGAATGAACACTGTTCTTTTTCTTATTGGAGGAACCGTTTTTAATATCATTGTTACAATTGTTTGTTTCCTGCTTTTCCTGCTTGTCTACAGCAATTTCCTCTATGGCCGTGTCAGCGAAAGCGTCGCCGCCTGGGCGCTTCCGTTATTTTTCGCGGGGGCTATCGCGGCTTCATTTTTTATCTATAGACTTGCGATAAAGATGCTGATGAAAAAGATAGATATGGAAAAATATTTTGATCCCATTTTTGCCCGTAAGCAACGCCGTTGACATCCGGCTCTTTTTCAATATCCGTCAGACATAGAGCGGTTCACGTCGCGCTGGTAAAGCTCCTGGTAGACGAAACTGCGGGTCTTTAGTTTGTCTTTTACCGCCTGGGTGAATGGCATATAACGCCAGAAAGCGCCGCGCAGTTCCTTGTCCAGCTTTTGGGTGCCTTCGCTTTCCTTGGTTACCCAGGCGATATAGTCCTGAATAAAGGCTTCTTTTAAGTCCCCTTTAAGTTTCATTTTCTGGAACCACTGGTAATAATTTCCTGTTATTCCTTCTTCCATCCAGTAATAAGACGCTTTTTCTTTTGCCACCTGCCAGCGGAGATCGCCGACCGCGGTAAGAACGGCGATTTGAAGGCTTCTTGGGTACATGGGCACCGCGATACGGCCCCTGCTTGTCGCGCGGTTATGGCGATCGTAGGGTTCCCAGCACATTCCATAATCCCCGTAGCTTGGAATCAGTACAACATAGGGAACGATACGGTTAAGCCGGTTTTTATACGATCTGCAAAACGCTTCAGCGTCAATGCTTTCTAGCCACGCAAGCATGGAAATGACATTTTCCCTGGTAGCCACATCGTTCGGCACACAGTGGAAATATTCGCTGGTCAAAACAGGGAAATGGTTACCCTGGCGGCCAATCGTCATTTTTGCCATCTGCCTGACTGTTTCAAATTCCGTGTCCACCGCTTTGACATCGACTTCAACGACATCGCCTTCTTCTTCAATCTTAAACTGGATATTTTTTATATCCTCTTCGGCCTGGGTATAATCCCTAATATACAGATCCTGTTCTCTATCGGCCTTAATAAGATCTTTAAGGATATTCTGAACATCGTTGAAAATCCGTTTTTGCGCTTCCGTATAGCAGCTGCTTATCTCAGGCAAACCGGTAACAGGGAAATGATCCGCGATTTGGGCAACCAGTTTTATCAGTTCTTCTTCTTTTGCAAGCCTTTCGCCGTTTTTTACTCTAACAAGGGTTTTGACGCCATCCAGTTTCCCCTGGGCCTTTTCCAAGAGGCCCATTAACTGAGTGCTTTTATTGCTTTTTGCGACGCGGACTTCATCGGTGCTTGAATTTTTGACTACCCCTGTACCTACCGCCTTGAACCATTCATCCAGATAATAAATAGGCTGGTTAAGGGTATTTTCAACAACTACTTTGGAAAAAAGGGTGCGGATATCCGGGTTTAGAAAAGTGGGATGAAGCAAACCGAAGCGAAGAAGATATTTTTTTGGATCCGGTATTCTGTTAGGGGCTTTTCGGGCTACGTTGATAAGGAATTCCCAATAGGCGGGAATAAACTGCTGGCGGAAAACGCCCTTGTCTTTTGGGTCTTTGGCGTTCAGATACTTCTGTAGAATTCCGTGTACCCGCTTGGCAATGTCGCCTTCGTTGGAAAGCGCGGTTTTGTAGTACTCAGGATCATCAAAGGCTTTGTGCGGAACTTCTTCCAGGCGCTTTGTAATCTCAGGGAAGCCCCCGGCAGTAATATCCGGCTCTTCGGCTTCTCCCTGGACTTCTTCCGCTTCTTCTGGTTCGCCGCCGCCATCGCTAAACAGATGCGCGAAATCCGGAATAGCCTCTGTGTTCCCTTTTGGTGGAGCGCTTGTCCCGAGCAAAGCGGCAATTTCGGGATCCATGTCCCCCTGAAAAACATTATCTTGGGCCATAGTTTTACTTACTCTTGAAGGATTCTATCATATATTGCCTTTTTTTAAAAGGCCTGTTTTGTTAAAAAGCTTGTTTTAACAGGTCGTAAGCGTCTTCCGATGTTACAGTCCAGGGAGACGACGCGACAAATTCAAGGTCTCTGGCCGCTTCCGCCGCCGGAACAAGCCGGTCAAGGGAAAGGTCAAAATCTTTGAGCCTGGCTGGAACCTGCAGTTGTCCCATTCTGCTTCGAACCGTATCTACAGCCATGTTTGCGGCATCCGATACCGATACGCCTTCGGTAATTTCGCCGATTAGGGCGGCGGTTTTCGCCATCTTTTCCGGCCTTGAAGCGACAAGTTTTTCCATCACATAGGGCAGAAGAACTGTGGCGCACCAGGATTTTGCCACCGGGAATTTCCCGTTCAGGGCGTAAGCCAGAGCGGTGCCGATCCCGGGGGCGCTTACAGAGGCGCCTATTGCCATGAGTAGGCCCGCATGGACCGAAGCGCCCGGATAGTCGGTGGCCGTATTGTCCGTGTAGGAATGCATCATTTTGCCATAAAGCGAAATGGCCTGCTCAAGTAGGGCATCGGAAAAGAAGCTGGATTTTGTTGAGCAGTACGCTTCCATAGATGTACAAAGGCCGTCGAAAGCGGCGGTGGGGCCGTGTTTGCCGCCAATTAGCTCAGAAAGACCAGGATCAAGGATAACCGCCTGGCAGAGAGAGCGGGGGCATTTTACGAGTTTTACAAACCTGTCCCTTGGGTCTACAGCAACGAGAGAGTCGCTTAAAAGAAAAGGATCCGAGCCTGTCGCCGGAATAGCCGCAAAGGGCAAAAACGCGGATTCTTCCCGGACGCCGTCCAAAAGATCAAAAAGCCTTAAATTAGAGACGGACAGAATCGCGGCTAACTTGGCTATGTACTGGGTTTTCAGGCCCCCAAAACCGATCACCAGGTCACAGCGCGCGCCGCGGGCTAATGTAGCCGCGTTTTCCGCCGCCTCCGCCGTTGCCTGGGCGGGTATCTCGTCAAAAAGAATGGTCTCAAGGCCCGCGTCGTCAAGAACTTTTTCCAGCCTGTCAATAAGGTTATTATCGTAGAGCCCTTGTTCAGTCACAAGCATAACCTTGCGGCCCCGCTCGGCAAAGATCGAACCGGCGCGATTAATCGTATCAAGACCGATTATTATTTCGGGGCTCAATCTTAATATTGTATCTGCCATCCATATACCCCCAGGATTCAGGTACTCCCCGGATTCAAGCCGGAGGCCCTATATCCGTAAAAAAATCCGGCCACCAGGCCTGGCCACTTGATTCAAGTGATCAGGCCGGATGGCCGGACCTCGTCTCCTTTTATCCCCTTTAGCCAAAAAGGGCGTCTATCAACTTATTCGCCGTAGCGCTAATTACCTTCTCGTCGAGGTAGGCTGGATCGTTAATTTTTTCCTTTAGTTCGGCAACCCGTTCAAGGCGCACATCCGGCGCGGAGGCGGCCAATTCCTGGGTCCGGTGCAGTTCGGCTTTTTCCAGCGCCTCAGAAGAAATGTCGATGACGTCGGACTTGGGGCTTTCGTTTACCTGGCCGATTTTCCCCGGCCTTTTTCCGGGTTGAATTGGATCTATTTGGCCTACCCTGTCAATGGTCATACTCATATCCTACCTACCTTCATTATCGGCATGAATCAACTAATAGTTTACCCGATAATTTGATTTCTTGCCAGATATAAAAACGGAAAATTCGCCCCTAATCTCACTTTTTTCCGCCTTTTTCCGCAGAATTTCGCATATTTCCGTTACGGAACCTCTTAAATACTCCTCGTGGAGCTTGGTCATTTCCCTCCCAACACAAACGTACCGGCTGTTATCAAGATCGGCCAGATCCTCAAAAAGCTTGAGAACCCTGAAGGGTGATTCAAAAAGAACAAACCCAAAGCCGGTTTCCAAAAGCTCCTTCAGGCGCGTCCGGCGTCGTCCGCCCTTGGGTGACAAAAAGCCCTCAAAAACCACGCTTTTGTCCCAAGCGCCAGAGACGCTTAAAAGCGCGGCGAAGGCCGACGGTCCCGGTATGGGGATGACTTCGTGTCCCGCCCCGGCGACTTTTCTGGCCAGCGCCGAGCCCGGATCGGAAAGGGCAGGTGTTCCCGCGTCGCTGGCATAAGCGACGGTTTTGCCCTCGTCAAGAAGTGCGATTATCTTCTGGGCGGAAGACTCTTCGTTTTGCGCCCTGCACGAAAGCATTTTTGTCCTTATTTCCAGGTGGTTTAAAATTTTTAATGTCTGTCTTGTATCTTCGCAGGCCACGAGGTCAGCTTTTCGCAGAATTTCCGCCGCCCTTAAGCTTAAATCGCCAAGGTTCCCTATTGGCGTACCGATAATATATAAAACTGCCACTAAAAACAGTATACTATATGGAAGGATAATGAAGCAACTTTTCGAAGTTTTAGTTTTTATGCTTATAGGTATTGTCCTGCTTTGGTTTGGCTATACCCTTTTTTTCACCATAGGCATTCCAGCCTTTAGCGGGTTTAGCCGCAGAAGTTACCGCAAAAAGACCCTTAAACCCGCTGGCGAAAGCACCCCCGGAGAGCCCCAAACCTGCCCAGTCTGCTCGGCAAAACTGAGGTCCGGCGAGCTGGTAAGCTCCTCGGCGTTTCCTTCTTTGAACGGCGGGAAAGACCGCTTCATGCACATCAAAGGCTGTATTTACTGTCTTCGCGGCGACCGCAACCGTGTATGCCCTGTCTGCGGAACCATCCTGAAAGGAAACGAGATTCTGATTTCCCGCCTCTTTGAGCGCCCCGGCAATCGCTCCCATGTACACGTTATTGGCTGTACAAGGTGCAAGGGGCCCGGCGCGCGGCAAAAAGCCTAATTTATACAAATAAACCAGACTAAGTTCGAAGCCGTCGCACAAGGCCTTGCCCCCCGCCCACCTATAGATATGATTTTACTATAGGTTTAATGCAATAAATTTAAAAATCAGCTTGGTTCTCGTTTGCCTCTTTAAGACTGTAACGTTAATTTGTACTTGTACTGCCTGATTTCAGGCAGACAATAAAACAACGTTTGGAGGATTTCAATGAACATCGACAAATTTGTGGTAAAAAAGTACGAGAAACTGACGCTCAAGGAGATCGCCGCCTCGCCGGTTGACGCGATTGCGGGCGTCAGCGAGGGCGACGCGAAACTGCTTAAAGAGGCTTTCAATGTGAAAACCGTTGAAGACTTTGCAAAACTTAAGTATGTCAGGTGGGCGCAGGCCATTTGCACGCTTGCCGAGGGGGAGATTTAAAAAAAACAAGTAAAAGCTGTCGGTTTTCTTCACACAGGGCGGGCTAATGGTCCGCCCTTTTTTATGACCCTTGTGCTAAAATACAGCCATGCTTTTATCCGATGTGGTAATTGTACTTTCAAGGCCTGAAAGGGCGGGAAACGTGGGCGCTGTCTGCCGTGCCATGAAGAACATGGGGCTTACCCGCCTGCGCCTTGCCGCGCCTGATTTTTCGGTGACAGACACCGCCAGCGCTTTTTCGCTTTCAGAAGCCGGGCTTGGCTTTGGGGGAGATTTGGCCGTTATCCGCGCAAGGGCAATTCACGCTGTCGATGTGTGGGAAAAAGCGGAAACCTTCGACACACTGTCAGCCGCGGTAAAAGACTGCGCCCTGGTCATAGGCACAACCCGCCGCAGGGGCCGCCATCGCAAGCAGGTTACCATGACGCCTGTGGAAACCGCCGCTTTTCTGAAAACCCACCCCGGTCCCGCGGCCCTGGTCTTTGGCAACGAGCGAACCGGCCTTGAGGACGAAGAGCTTGAGCTTTGCAATTTTGCCTCCCACATTCCGGCGGACGAAGCTTTCCCCTCCCTTAACCTTTCGCACGCGGTTCAGATTTACGCTTACGAACTATTCAGAGCCCTTGCCTGCCCCAGCGCTGAAGATGCCGTGGGAACCGACAGGCTCCTCGTAGACACGGTAAAAGGGCAGTGGGTTCCCCTGGATCAGGCGGCAATAGAAACTCTTGTCAGGGAAATAATGGAAAATCTTAGAACGCTTGGTTTTTATAAGCGCCTCGGTCAGAAAGAGCAGGAGCGCTTTTTTCGTGATATTTTTTCACGCTCCGCCATGACTGAAAGGGAAGGTCGCTACTTTGCGGGGATTATTGCCAAGGCAGTCAGGCTTGCGGTAAAACGATAATTAACGCGGTGATTTGTCATTTGCTTTTGCATACATTGACAATCAGTAAAAAAAAATCTAGGTTTGATATGTGTTTGAAAATGACATTGAGTTTAATCAGGCGGCTTTCAAGCATAATATCAATGAATCAGATATTCGCCATGCTATCAGACACTTTATTTTTGAAGAGCAAATTGATGATGGTGATAATAAGCACCTGATTCTTGGGTTTGATACCAACCGCAGACTGCTTGAAATAATGTATAATATTATTGATGAACATACTATTAACGTGTTCCATGCAATGAAGTGCCGGAAAGTTTGGCGCTCTCTTGCAGATATATAGGAGAGATCAATGGCAAGAATGACCGAAGAAGAAGCCGACGCTCTTGACGAAATGTGGACCAAAACCACACCGCCCCTGAAGCATGGAACAGGCGGTTTTTTTACCCGTCAGCGCGATTTGCTTGCTTCTCTCGACAAGGTATCGGCTGAATATATCAGCGCACAGGCTGAAGCATTACACAAATCTCCTGCCGAAATAATTGCCGCAATGGTTCGGAAAGAATTAGCGGCTACAGCTTAAATCATTTGTAATTCCGACTGTCTTCTCTATGCTTTATTCAACTTCGCCAGCTCCGCCTGAATTTCTTCCTTTAGCGCCCCGGCGATTTTCCCAAGCTCAACCAGGAGGCTCTCTCTTTCAGAGCGGCGCTTAAGCTCTACCCTCGGGCTTTCACCGGCGAGGTTTTTGTCGGCGATTACTACCCGATAAGGAATGCCGATTAGGTCGGCGTCGTTGAATTTTACACCGGGCCTTTCGTCCCTGTCGTCAAGCAGGACTTCAATGCCCTGCCGTTCCAGGTCTTCGGCAAGCTTGTCTGCCGTCACCTTAACTGCCCCATCGTATTTGATAGGCACGATGATGACGTGATAAGGGGCCACTGTTAAGGGCCAGAGGATTCCGGCGTCGTCGTGGTGTTCCTCGATGATGCTTGCCAGGGTGCGGTCAAGGCCGATGCCGTAACTGCCGCTTAGGGGGATCTGCCGTACTCCCTTTTCGTCTAAGTAACCGACGTTCATTGACTTTGTGTACTTGTAGCCCAGCTTAAAAATGTGACCCAGCTCGTTGCCTTTTTTCTCGTAAAGCTCTCCGCCGCAGAGAGAGCAGCGGTCGCCGGCTTTTACCGTGCGCACATCCGCCGTCATCCAGGCCTGGAAATCACGTCCGTAGGCGACGTGCTTGTAGTGAAGGTCTTTGGCAAGAGCGCCCGTTACGCCGTCGTTAATGGCAGTAACAGTGAAGTCGGCAATTACCTTCAACTGGTTTAAACCAACAGGCCCGGCAAAACCTACGGGCGCTCCGGTCAGACGCGCCACGTCCGCTTCGCCGGCAAGGCTCACTTCGGCGGCTTTCAGGAGGGCGCAGAGCTTGGCTTCGTTTATTTCAAGATCACCGCGTATGCACACGGCGTAAAAAGCTTCATCGCATTCGGCTCCCTGAAGCTCCACTTTAACCGCCCGGTAAACGAGGGTTTTGATAAAGACCTTAGCGTCGGTTTTTAGAAAGGAGCAGAGTTCTTCTATTGTCTTTACGTTCGGGGTGTCGATTTTTTCGACAGACGGCGTGGAAGCCGCGGCAGCTACTGCCAGCTCCACGGAAGGGCGGGGAGTAAAATCGGGCTTACAGTCGGCTTTTTCCACGTTTGCCGCGAAGTCGCAACTCTTACACAGTAGAAGGGTGTTGTCGCCGATTTCGCTTTCTACCATAAACTCTTCCGAGCCGCTCCCGCCCATCGCGCCTGAATCGGCTTTGACCGAGATCGCCGAAAGACCGCAACGCTTGAAAATTCGGCGGTAGGCGAGGCCCATGTCCTGGTAACTCTTTTCAAGGCTTGCCTCGTCAGCGTCGTAGGAATAGGCGTCTTTCATTACGAATTCTCTGCCGCGCATTACACCGTAGCGCGGGCGGACTTCGTCGCGGTACTTGGTGTTTATCTGGTAAAGCGAAATGGGAAGCTGGCGGTAACTGGAAAGCTCATCCCGCACTAAGGCGGTAAAGGCTTCTTCCGCGGTGGGTGACACGACAAAATCCGCGCCCAGGCGGTTCTTTACCCTGAGCAGGGCATCGCCCATGCTGTCCCAGCGCCCGGATTCTTTCCAGAGCTCTCCGGGTATAACCACAGTTGGTTTTATTTCGAGTGAACCGATAGCGTTCATTTCTTCGCGGATAATCTGCTCCACTTTTCTAAAAGAGCGCAGTCCCAAAGGCAGATAAGAAAAAAGGCCGTTGCCCAGCCGCCGGATCATTCCGGCGCGGAACATAAGGCGGTGGCTTACAATTACCGCGTCCGTGGGAACTTCCCGAAGTGTTTGAATAAAAGATTGCGAATACTTCATGCCTTATCATACCGGGAACCATTAAAAACTTCAATTTGTCTTTTTATTGAGAAAAACGGTGACTACCTTCGGTTCTGTAGGTTACCATTTTCTTTTCCTGCGTCAGCCAGTATAGTATAATCATGTATATTGATGTCAGGTACAGCAAGTCCGCTTTTAAGCATGTTGACAAGGATGATATAAAACATGCTTTGCTCAATGCAATATACGATGATATGCTTGATAAAGATAAAGACAAGCATTTATTAATAGGGTTTGATATAAAACTCAACCTGCTTGAAATATTGTATAATGTAATTGAAGATGACAAAATTCGGGTATTTCATGCCATGAAATGCTCAGAAAAATATCTTAAACTGGTGAATAGATAGGAGAAAACCATGCCCGATTTGACGGAAGAAGAATATGACGCTTTAGACGAATACTACACCAAGAATCCGCCCGAGGTGTCGGGAGACGGCAAGAGCGGCTTTTTTATGCAGCACAAAGGCAATATTATCATTGTAAGCGATACTACTGCCGCATACTTACGGGTAAAAGCCGAATCTGTCCATAAAACGCCTTCGGAGATTGTTGACGAACTGGTGCGGGAACGGATTGCCGCCTCCGCCGGTTAACAAAACCCACTGCGCCAACTGGCGCAAAAAAACGCACCACATGGTATCAAAAATAGAGCCATCTGGCACCTTCCTTTTTTGAAAAAGCATTGCTAAAATAAATCAACTATGAGCGACAAAACACGCCTGCGGCATAGATGCCGCTGTTACCAAAGCTTTAGCTTTCCACATTCTCTTGGCATCATGCCGGGTTTCCGCGTACGCGGGAATACCGGCATTTTTTATCATAATAAGGAGATCATTATGAAAAAAAAGGTATTGTTGAGCCTTGTGTTGCTCGCAATGCTCTCGGCAAGCGCTGCCTTCGCGCAGCAGGCAACGCTGGACAAGCTGAGCTTTACCGGGGCGGAGATGAGCAATGATTATATTGCCTTGCCCGCGAATGACAGGATAAGCGGCGCGGTAGTCATTCCCGCCGCCTACAACGGGAAAAAGGTGTTTGCCGTCATGAATTTCATGGATTGCCGCAACATTACCAGCGTTACCATCCCCGCAAGCGTGACTGATATATATGCGAGAGCCTTCCAGAATTGCGCAAACCTTACCAGCGTTACTTTCCAGGGAACGGCTACTAATAACATATATGCAAGCGGCGCCGATGCCTCATTCCCCGGCGATTTGGCGGCCAAGTACAAGGCCGGAGGCGCGGGAACCTACACACGCTCTGCCGGTGGTACCGTCTGGACAAAGCAAGGCGGCGGCCAGGTTACGCCCGTGCAGACCACGCAGAGCCAGGGGAAGTATCTTCTGGAAATTTATGATCTTTCCAAAGCTACTTATGACACTCTTTACCGTGGTAATTCTAACTGGACGAGGGAAGATTTCTATTTCTTTACCAGATCGGCAAGCGGAACCAAATTGCGCAGCAAAGACCAGAATCTGTCAATTGACCAATTGAAGCAAAAATTGACAGCCATAGATTCTACCAGAGGATATGGCGGTTGGGAGAATGTGGTCAATATTGCTATTAAAGATGCTCAACAAAAATGGGGTACCTTCGAGGCTTATTGGCTAGAAAATAAATTTACGGTGGCTTATTGGATCAGAAGGATGGAGTAGCAGGGAACAATGAACAGTGAGCGTCGTTAGTTATCGTAGCTTAGTACAAACAGGCAAAGATTTATAACAACGACATTGTTAATTGATATTCCGGCGTTGCCGGATAAAAAAGATTTATAG
>Ga0268262_10005006_pt1 | contig 13350 bp, 11 predicted proteins | sample TergutNc150P3_FD_190354 | JGI IMG/M metagenome (GOLD analysis project Ga0268262, IMG submission 190354) | Nasutitermes corniger P3 segment gut microbial community from laboratory colony in Florida, USA - Nc150 P3 (SPAdes) (version 2) | ecosystem: Host-associated > Arthropoda: Insects >... | reverse complement strand
CCTCGTAGCCGGCCGGCAGGTGCCTCATCAGTTGGCGGATGTTGTCCTTGTGCATGTTGCTTCTCCCCTATAGGGAGAAATATAGCAAGACTACGCGAAAAATACCATTGTTAAGTTAGTGCCTATGGGAATACCCCCAGCACCCCCCAGATACCCCCTATCATACCCCCAAAATAGGGGGTATTCTTGTGTACGGCGGTGGACGTGGACAAACAGGCAACCAATAAAAAACCCCGCAGTTGCGGGGTTTCTTGCACTTCTGTGAATCCTCATGGACGGCACTTGGTTGGGGAGGAAGGATTTGAACCCTCACCTGACGGAATCAGAATCCGTTGTCCTACCATTAGACCACTCCCCAAAACTCGGTAAAACTCAATAATTCTCTTCAAGCGGCCCAGCTCCTAAAAGCGGAACGCTTTACATCATTAAATGGTAGGCGCGTTTCAGAAAAAATGCAAGGTGCCTTTTGGAATGGGAACTACTGATTTAATTCCCCAAAATCCGCAAAGCCGCATGGACACTAGCAAATCTATGTTTCTCTAATTGTTGTCCATTTATAGCGCAGCGGGTGCATTGCTCTCGACTGAAATAGGGGTTTGGCTGTCAAGGATTGACGGGTCATTTTGGAAATGCGCTTCTCCGCACGGCTAAAAACGACGACTTGTCTCCAAGAAAGGGCGTTATGTGATGAGCGGTTGTTACCTTGGGGAATTAAATCAGTAGTTCCCTTTGGAATAGCTCTTGGAAGTAAGGAGGGCGCGAGTTACCTTGGCGAACTGTTGATAACCAATCCATCGGCATCCCATTGGACTTTGGGTAACAAAGCCCATCACCCCGACCTAGCTGCTCGCTGCTTTATGGCGGTGCTGGAACCCCACCGCAAAGTAGATGTGACGCAAAAGGCACTGATGAAAGAGGTAAAGTCGCCCCACGACTTGATGTTTGTCCAAAGTCGGATTGTCATTCAGCTCGCTTGCGAATCGCTCCCAGCCGCTCAAGCTAGGAAGCCTCACACTCCAAAAACGGGTGGGCTTGAAAAAAATCTAGCGTAATTTATTCCAATTCTAATCCAAAATTGCGTCCATGCAATTTTGAATTAGTTGGCTGCGGGGAGGCTCGCCTTCTTGGTATCCAATGTCCCATCGGCTACCAAGGCTGCCCTGTTGGGCTTTGTAGAAGTGTCGGCTTCCCACAACTTTTCGTCCGATTGCATATTTCAACTTCGTTCTGCCTCACGAAATGCTGCGCATTTTGGGCGCGACGTCCTGTCGCGCATTCCAATTCTAAATAGAATAATGGCTGATTCTATTTAGAATTGGAATTAATTATCAAAATGACTGTGCAGAGAATGCCCCTGCGTAAAAAGTGGGGATTAGCTCAACTATTGGCTTTGTTATAGGAATTTCTTCTATGTTTGAGTACCCGGAATGTTTTAATAATTCGATCCAATGCCCAGATTCCAGAAACCCACAGACAGGGCGAAGCAACCCATCTGTGCTGACATTGGTGAAACTCGACATGAATTGGAAAAAAAACTCGATGTATATGGGCCTGTACAATTGGGGCTTTAGGCATTCCCCAAAAACTAGCCTGCCGCCAGGTTTGAGGACAGTCCTTATTTCCGACAACGTGTCTGGCAATCTGTCCGCGACATGGAGTACGTTCACCGCAACGACAATGTCCAAGCTGTTGGGCTCAATTCCTTGGCCCACCAAACTTTTGTTGATATTTAACAATTTATACTTTAACGGAAATCCAACGCCAATGCTTGGAAAATTGCGCTGGGCTGTCCGCAAAAACGTCGGGGAGATGTCTGAAAATAGGTATTGGGATATTTTGTGCGAGTACGACTTGCTCTTGGCATCCTGGGCAAGCATTTGAACAAACGAGCCAACGCCGCCGCCCAATTCCAGCACTGTTGAATTGTCCGACAAGTCTTTGCGAATCCCGACCATGGGGAAAAAATTGTTGATCCTATAAACAAGGTTCTCATTTCTAAAATATTCAAGCCAAATCGGGAATAGCGCTTGGTCGAACAGAAGGGCCTCGCCCAACGCGCCCTCCGTAAAAAATGGACCTATCTTTTTCCTCACTGCGTCCACCAGCCTAAAAACAGCCTCATGGCCCGGGGCCTCAACGCTTGCTAAATGCCCAATGCTTTCAAGGTCGAGGTCTGGCTCACCTCTCAAAAGATAAAGCCCGCCGCTCCTATCCAGCAAATCATGGCATTCGGCAAAGGCCAAAAGCCATTCGACTGCGCGATGGGAATTTGGGTGGAAGGCCGAACACAATTCGGGCGGCAAGGCCCCAGCCCCCAGCTTGGACTCCAGCCCCAAGTCCAGCAGTAGCAGCATGGCGGCCCGCGCTGTGTAGATTTCTGCCAGCTTGTGGACAATGGCAAATTGGCGGTCCAGCACAAAGGCTGCGTCACCTTGGACTAAGGCGCCCAAGCCAAAGTCAATGTCCGGTCGATCATATGTAAAAAATTCGCCCACCTGAAAGCGCGATTCAGACATCCATCAGTTCGCTAAGGCTCTGCCCGTGGTGGATTCGCTTGATGGCCTCGCCAAACATATTGGCCGTCGTCAATATTTTCAGGTTGTTAATTTTGGACAGCGCGGACTCGTTCAGTGGAATGGTGTCCGTGACGACCAATTCATCCAACTCGGCCGCGTTTATCGTTTCGGGGGCGTTTCCAGAAAAGACTCCGTGGGTCACTCCGACCCGCACCTCCTTCGCCCCAAAATCGCGCAAAATCCTGGCGGCCTCCCTTATCGAACCCCCCGTGGCTATTTCATCGTCATAAATGATGACATCCTTGTCCTTCACGTCTCCTATTAGGGCTACGCTTTTCGCGTTTTCACTGTCGTCGGTGCGGCGCTTGTCAATGATGGCCAACGGGGTGCCTATGCGCTTGGCAAAATGCCCCGCAAATTTGGCCGAACCCGCGTCCGTCGCCACCACAATGGTATTCGTGAGGTTTTTTTGCCTAAAGTACCTTATCAATATTGGGTGCCCCATCAATTGATCCGCCGGTATCCTAAAAAAGCCGAGTATCTGCGGCGCATGCAACGTCATCGTCAGTGCCCTGTCAGCCCCTGCGGCCTGAATAAGATCCGCCACCAAGCGGGCGGTGATGGAAATGCGGGATTCGTCCTTCTTGTCGGACCTAGCATATGGCATGTATGGCAGGACGGCCGTGACCCTCGCGGCACTGGCAAATTTCAGCGCGTCCAGCATTATCATCAGCTCCATGAGGTTGTCGCTCACCGGCGGACACGAAGTCTGGACTACGAAAACATCGGCACCTCGGACGTTTTCTTCGATTTTGATTTTGATGTTTTCGTTGGAGAACCTAGTGATCCTTGCCTTGCCAAGCTCAAGGCCAATATTGGATGCGATGCCTTGGGCCAGCGACACATGGCTGGATCCAGAAAAGACTTTCAAATCGCCCTGCATATCCCCCTCAGGCGCAAACGCGCCAAAAAAACTACACCTTTCCGCCCGGAACGCGCTGCACCTTGGCGCCTATTGACTGCAGCTTGTGCTCGATCCCCGCATAGCCCCTATCCAGGTGATATATCCTGTCAACGGTCACCTCCCCTTTTGCCACAAGGCCCGCTATCACCAGTGCGGCACTGGCCCTGAGGTCAGTGGCCATGACGGTGCAGCCGGTCAATGGCGTGGGGCCGGCCACGATGGCCGTGTTCCCGTCCAAGCGGAGAATAGCCCCCAGTCTCTCCAGTTCCATGGCGTGCTGAAAGCGGTTTTCAAAAATGGTCTCCTTGATCATGCTGATGCCTTCGGCCTGGGTCATGACGGCCATCACTTGGGCCTGCAGGTCTGTGGGGAAGCCTGGGTGCGGGGCAGTCATCACATCTCTGGCCTTCAGCCCTTGGCCCGGCCCTCTGGAAACGCGGAGGCGCCCATACACGCTCCCCGAATCTCCACTCAATGATTCAATAGTGCAGCCAGCCAAATCCATCAGGTCAACTATTGGCCTAATGTCCTCAAGAGTGACGCGCTCCAGCACTATCTCTCCGCCCGCCGCTGCGAGGGCGCATATAAAAGTCCCGGCTTCAATCCTGTCGGGTATCACATGGTGCTCGCAGCCCGCGAGAGAATCCACCCCAGAGATGGTCAGCGTTGGGCTTCCTATGCCCTGGACGTTAGCGCCCATTGCCAAAAGCATCCTAGCCAGGTCGCCGATTTCTGGCTCCACGGCGGCATTTCTCAGGATTGTCGTTCCATCCGCCAGACATGCGGCCATCAAAATGTTTTCTGTGGCCCCGACGCTGGTCTTCTCGAAAGTGTAATCAATTCCCTTCAATCGTCCGCCAAACACCGATGCCCGCACATAGCCGCTGTCGATGCGGATGCTTGCGCCCATGCGCTCCAGCGCGTCCAAGTGCATGTTAACCGGCCTAGCGCCAATGGCGCACCCGCCCGGCAGGCTGACGGACGCCTTTCCGAACCTGGCAAGCAAAGGGCCCAAGACGAGTATGGAGGCTCTCATGGTTTTGACAAGGTCGTATGGGGCTATCAATTCGTTGGCATTCAGCCGCTCTGTGTGCACGGTGGCAGACAGCTCCATCCCGCCGTCCTTCGCCACGGCATCCACTCCGCAGCCTAGCGCGATCAACACCTTGACCATAGTGCGGATGTCGGCCACGCCTGGCAGATTGCCCAGCCGGACTTCGCCGCACGCGAGTAGCGAAGCCGCCAAGCAGGGCAGGGCAGCGTTCTTTGCCCCAGAAATTGGGACGTTGCCCATTAGTCGGTTTCCACCAGCTATTGAAAGGCGATCCATTCTTTCCCTTCTTTCACTCCGAAACAGTATAGCATTTTTTGCCTGCCAAGCCCCGAGGCAAGAAACGCCAACCTGCCACGCTGCCAGACCCCTGTCATACCAAGTTGCGTTCAGATGAACGCAACTTGGTATAAGGCGGCGGGAACCGACGCTCGCAAGTTTTTGAAACAACTGGGTTTCCCAGTTTTTCAAAAACTTTGGCGTACAGCGTTCAATGCCAATTGAACGCGAATTGGTATCATTGGCTGGCCACGATCCCATCCACGGTGTAGCCATGTTTCGCTGTGTCTTGGTATTTGCCTCCAAGTCCAGTTACACTAATTTAGAGCAATACTTGGAGGCTTCATGAAATTGTCGCTGGCGATGATTGTAAAAAATGAAGAAAAAATTTTAGAAAAGTGTCTGGGGTCGGTCAAGGGGCTGGTAGACGAAATTGTTATCGTTGATACGGGTTCCACCGATAAGACAATCGAAATAGCCAAGGCCAATGGCGCAAAGGTCGAACATTTCGCTTGGACAAACAATTTTTCGGAGGCCAGAAACAAATCTCTGTCCCTATGCAGCGGCGACTGGATTTTGGTGTTGGACGCAGACGAAATGCTGGACCCGCTGGAACACGAAAAAATCAGAAAGGCCATCTTAGAGCCAAACGCCTTTGCATACAATTTCAATAAAAAAAATTACCTGCACAGCGGAGCGTCCTATGGGATCAACGGCGCGGCCATGCTGAATGATGAACCATTCGAACCAGCCATGCAGTACAGCCACTGTAGTTCCCATCCGTGCCTTAGGCTGTTCCGAAACGTGGACTCTCCATATTTTTCAGGGAGGGTACACGAGACGGTCGAACTTTGGGCAGAAAAGCATAGGTATCAAGCACTGGACCTGAATGTGGCCCTGCACCACTTCGGAAAGCACGACGCCCAGCGCGAATTCGACAAACAATCATTTTATTATGAATTGGCCAAGCAGGATCTTGCAGACAACCCCGACGACGCATTCGCACACTACAATGTGTTGCAGGAGGCCATCGTGCTGGAAGACTGGCCAACCGTCCTAGATGCGGCGCGGGCCGTTCTGCGCCTGAAAGACACGGCACCAATTCAGGTGTATATCGGCGGTGCCAAGGCCTTGGTGGCCGTTGGCAGACCCGACGAGGCATTGGACTTCCTGGCCCCCGTGGATAACCCGGCCCAGCCTGACCCATGCGTCCAGACGGCTAAGGCAGACGCCCTGCATGTGCTTGGCAGACTGGAGGAATCGGTTGGTGCCTGCGTTTTGGCCATTGACACCGACCCAAACTATACGGCCTCATACATCGCGCTTTCCAACATCCTCGACTCCAGCGGCGACATGGAAAGTGCCAGGAGGGTGCTCGAAGCCGGATTGGACCAAAACATCAAGGACATAAGGCTATGGGAATCACTTGTGGGGCTTTCGGCTAAATATAAGGACGATAGGGTCGCCCAAGACGCCTGGCACGCCATACTTGCCATTCCAACAGGCGGCCAAGGCATCTGGCACCAAATCGCCGCCCACGCGCTACTGGGCAGCGGCGACAAAGAAATGGCGCTGCAAGTCTTGGACAGGGGCCTTTCTGCCTTGCCCGGCAACGCAGAAATCATCGAAATGAAACAGAAATATTTTGGGGCGGCGGCACGGGCCTAGCAAATATTGGATGGCAAGGCTCCTTGGTGCGGCCAAGTATCATATCAAATCCTATTGCCAATGTGATGAATCCAAACACAAAGCCGGATGTAGCAATGGGTTTCATCTTGTAGCTTGTACCTTAGAACTTGGAACTGGTATCACCCTGCCCTTCAAAGAGCCTTTGTCAATTGGCCCCCACGCTCTGCAGTCCCTGCTCGCGGGGCGGTTGTCGCCCAATAAAAAATATCCAGACCCAGCCAGCCAGCGCCCATCATTTCCTGTGTCCCAAAAAGCTATGTATGGCTCATCCAAATAATGGCCGTCCAAGGCCAAGCGCCCATTGCACTGTTCGAGCTCCGAACCTGGCAGTGCCAAGACGCGCTTAATCGCCATTCCATCGGGGCTTTCCAATACCCAGATTTCGCCTATGGCTGGGCTTCCAGAACACCAAGGCCATAGCGCGAAAATAAGCTGACCGCTGCCCAGGGAAGGCTCCATGCTCTCCCCCTTAACCTGCACCGGGCGAAAGAAGGCCAGAGGCGAACACGCCAATAGCACTGCCGAAATGTAGGCTGACGGCCTCATCAATATTTATCCCTAGTCCCTGACCCCTGATCCCAATCTTTTCTCCTACAGCCTCAAAGTTACCTTCCGCCCCGCGCCGTCTTGCAGCGAAACCTCAGCCAGCCTGGCAGGGGACTCTATTGTCGGGGCAAGGGCGTCTGCAATTTTTTTTGCTGCGTCAATGGGTCCGTCCAATCCAAGTTCGCCAAGTGCATGTCCGCGCATCGCATCCAGCACAGAATTCAGTGCGGCCTCCAGCTCCCTAAAGTCAACCACCAATCCATGCCCATCCAGGCCCTCCCTCTCTGCCACCGCTGTCACGCAGTAGTCGTGTCCTTCCCAATGCCCCGCCCCATTTTGGAAGGCCAAAGAAAGCTGCCTTTCGACGGCGGCCTGAAATATGAATGGTGGCGGCATGTGTTCCATAGTCAGATTATAAGGGAGTATGAGGTAGGTTGTAGGGGTTAGTGACCAGGTTGGGGTGCAGAGCTAAACGGAGGCACTAGAACATGCACACAAACCCCCAATAATCAGATAGTATTGTTTCTAGGCTTTTTCACAGCCGCCAGAGGACGTCCCATGCCCGACCTTTCAACTCAGCATCTCAGGGCCAGCGTTGCCCGCGAAGAACTTGAATTTGACGTGCTATTTGTCGGCGCGGGGCCGGCGAACTTGGCCGCGCTCTGGCACCTATTGGACCTGATTGAGGCCCACAACAGCAATTCTAACAAAAAGAAGCTGGAGGGCCTGACAATCGGGATAATCGAAAAGGCCGACGCTATAGGCGACCATTCGTTTTCCGGCGCGGTCTTGGACCCAAGGACACTGGCCGAGCTATGCCCGAACTATATGGAAAGGGGCTTCCCAAGCGAAGGCGAGGTAGGGCATGAAGAAGTCTGGCTGTTTACCAGCGCACGCAGTGGCTTTAAGTTCCCCATCCTGCCCCCATTCTTCAAAAACCACGGCTGCCACATAATCAGCCTGTCACGCTTCATCAAGTGGATGGCAGAGCAGATTGAAGCCAGGGAAGTGCCAGGGGTGGATGTAATGCTGCTGCCCAGCTTTGCAGGGCTAAACGTGATATGGGCAGATGGCAAGGTGGTCGGCGTTCAGACAGCCGACAAGGGCGTGAACGCCGATGGGTCGCCAAAGGGCAACTTTGAGCCAGGCAACCGCCTGATGAACAAAGTCACTGTTTTTGGCGACGGCCCTGCGGGGTACTTGTCGCAGGAGGTCATCTCCGCCCTCGGCCTCCAAAAGAGCGCCAACCCACAGGTGTTTGAAATGGGGGTCAAGGAGATTTGGGATATCCCCCATGGGCAAATAAAGCGAGGCACCGTCCTGCACGGGGCTGGGTGGCCGATGAAGGATGGCGAAAGCGGGGGCAGCTTTGTCTATGCGATGGGGGACAGCCGCGTGGCCATTGGCTACGCCGCCAGCCTCGACACCGCCGACCCTTTCCTCGATGCACATCAAATGTTGCAGCAGTTCAAGACCCACGCGCACATAGCCGAAATGCTGAAGGGCGGTAAGCTGTTGCAGTACGGCGGAAAGGCCATGGCAATTGGCGGCTGGCACTCCATGCCGCAGTTGACTTTTGATGGCGGGATGTTGGTGGGGGATTCCGCCCAAATGATAAACTCGGCCAGGCTAAAAGGCATACATTTAGCCATGAAGGGCGGCACCGAAGCAGCCAAGGCGATTCTTGGCGCCCTTGAGAGCAACGATTTCTCAAAGGGCAGCCTGCAAAAGTACGAAGATTCATTTTTGTCCTCATGGGCGGCCAAAGAACTAAAATCCTATAGGAACTTCCACAGGACCATAGCCCATGGCATAACCCCCCTCGCCATGGCTAGGCTCGGCGTCTCGACTGTCACCAACGGCTGGGTGCCATTTGGCCCCTTAAAGAGCCAGCCAGACCATCGATGCACCGAAACCGTGGACAGGCATTATGGCAAAAAGGGCGTATTGCCTGCCGACCTAGGCCAGTGCGTCAAATTCGACGGCGAGAAGCTCATCCAAAAGTTGGACTGCGTGTACGCGTCCGGCGTCGCGCACGACGAACACCAGCCGAGCCACCTGAAGATAATAGGCGGAAGTGAAATATGCGCCGAGTGCTGGGAGGAATATGGGAGTCCGTGTACCTCGTTCTGCCCGGCCCAGGTGTATGAGATGAGGGAAGGCGCGGACGGGTCGGGCCCCAGCCTAGAAATTGCGTATTCAAATTGCCTGCACTGCAAAACTTGCACAATCAAGTGCCCCAAACAAAATGTTGCCTGGACCCCCCCGGAGGGAGGCGGAGGGCCAAAGTATTCAATCGGGTGACATAAAAATGCCCATCGACCCAGAGATCCTTAGCATCCTCTGCTGCCCGGCCGAGCGCGAAGGAGAGCCATGCCACGGAGATTTGACAGACCTGGGCGACTGGCTACAGTGCGGCCTCTGCTTCTCGAAGTACCCCATCGAGAATGGCATTCCCATCCTATTGGCAGAAAGGGCCGTACCAGGCAAAAAGCCACAAGGAATAAATACTGAATAAACCCAACATGCACAATGACTGTCGGTTGCAAACATGAATAGGCTTACCAAAAAAAGCGCGGCGGCGGCGCTGCATGCCATCCAAGGACAAAAAGTGCTTGTTTATGGCGACCTCATGCTGGACGAGTACCTATTTGGCGAGGTGAACAGAATATCGCCAGAAGCCCCAGTCCCCATAGTCCGCGTGACGGCGGAAAAATGGGTGCTGGGCGGAGCGGCCAACGTGGCGGCCAACTTGAAGGCCATAGGCACTGAACCCCTGCTGGTCGGCGCAATCGGAAAAGATGCCGCCGGCGTGCGCGTCCGCGAACTGATCTCAAACTTGGGCATCAGCGGCAGCGGCCTAGTGGAAGACCCATTGAAGCCGACCATCATCAAGACCCGCGTCATCGGCCACAGCCAGCAGATGCTGAGGATTGACAGGGAAGAGATAGGGCCGTCAGGCGGCAGAGCGGCAAAGGCGCTGATGGCCAAAACCATCGAAACGGCAAAGAGCGCAACGGCCATCATAGTCTCCGACTACGCCAAGGGAGCTGTCTGCCAAGAGATGATAGACGCGATCAGGGACTGCGCCAAGAAAAAAGACGTGCCATGGATAGTTGACCCAAAGCCCGCCCACAAGAGCTTTTACAAAGGCGCCACCGCGCTGACGCCAAATTCAAAGGAACTCAGCGAACTATCGCACCGCCCAGCAAAGACGGACGAAGAATTGGCGCAGGCCGCGCTCGAATTAGCCGCCGAGCTTGAATTGGGGGGCCTGTTGGTGACCCGCAGCGAAAAGGGAGTGGCCCTAGTAAAACCAAAAAGAGGGAAACAGGCCATCTGGACCATACCCACCGAAGCCAGGGAAGTATATGATGTCTCCGGCGCGGGCGACACAGTGATAGCCACATTTTCCGCCGCGCTTGCCGCCAAGCTGGATTGGATAGAAGCAGCCATGCTTGCCAATGCCGCCGCCGGAGTGGTTGTCGGCAAGATGGGCACCGCCACCACCACCCCACAGGAAATCCTTGAGAGGGTGTAGTGGGCAGAGACGGGTTCAGCGCGGCGCGAAGCGCCGCATCAATTCTCATACCAACATGCAATCGTTTGATTGCATGTTGGTATAACTTAAAATAAGTCTAATCGTTATTTTAGGATAACGGCCTAATCTAAAATAGCAACGTCCAGAGGTCAGTGCAACAGTGGCCAAACGGGGATCGGGGGTAATTTGAAATAGCCGCTTGACAGTTTATCGCGCAACCAATAAGCTAGATTTGCAGAGGTCAAACTGGCGATTTGTCACGCTGGCCTCGGCGCGATTTTCAGTGCCACCCTCGGGCAGGCCCATGTTTGTGTGTTGAATCTGATCGCTGGAGGCTTTATGACAACGCCTGAAAACACGCCTTTGAGGCCAAATCGCTATGTTCGCAAAGTATTGTTGAGCAACGAAACCCTGTTGCACCAAACTCGGCTTCACATAATCATCTTTGCAAAACCCGCGTTCTTTGCTCTTATTGCTCTAATTCTTTCAGTCACCGCCTTTCGTTACCTGCCTAACTTGCCTACCTTTGTTAGACTGCTGCCGATAGCTGTTGCTGTTATTGTGTTGCTTGTACCCTATATTTGTCGCGTTCATAGCGAATTTGCCGTAACCGATACGCGCGTAATATTAAAAACGGGGTTCTTGCGCCAAACGTCCTTGGACCTCCAATGGAAAAGCATTGGAGGCGTTTCCGTTGACCAAACGCTTTTCGGAAGAATTTTTAAGTATGGGACGATAGGCGTCTTTGGGACTTCGGCTGGCCAAAAATTCTCAATGGTTTCCGATCCTTTTGCCTTCAAGCGCGCCGTTGAAGAAATGATTCAAAACAACGCTCGACGCAATGCGAATTAATACCAACTTTGCTGTTCAAATTAAATTTGAACAGCAAATTGGTATTAATCTACACGCAAACCAGCATGGTGCAACGCTTTTTTCTTGTAACTTGAAACTCTAAACTGGCTCCCCAGCCCAAGAAGTGCCGAATGCTTTGCGCACCGTCTCAATGTCAAACGAGGCACCCAAGCAGAGGCCGAGTTTTGCCAAGGCGGCCCACTTGGTGTGCAGCCCGCCCTGTATGGCTCCAAGGGCTGCGGCCCTTTTGCCTAGATCATACGTAGCGAGGTTGGTTCCGCCCGAGGCGCACTGGCTGGTGACCACCACGGGGAGTCCCCTTGCATTTGCGTCTTCAAACAGATGGACTAAGTCCGGCCTGCCCATGGGAAGGTTCCCCGCGCCATAGGCCTGTATCAGCACGGCCTTTGCCCATGGCGGCGCAGGCTCCCACGGCATCCCAGGATGGGGCGTATAGACCGCTATCGCGCTCTCTAGGTTTTCCCCCACGCCGCTTGGCACGTTTCGCTCAAATTTGCCAGCGTGCGGGGAAAACTGTATATTCAACCCAAACTCCGCCAAATGGGGCAGGTTGGGCGAATCAAAAGCGCAGTACCTGTGGACGCTGCTCTTGTTCGCCGCCACTCCCCGAATCCAGTAGTCCCCAAAGCAGATGCCTATGTCGGGGATTTCCCTAGTGGCCAGAGTCACAGCGTCTATGAGGTTGCCCCTCGCATCGCTCCTAATGAATGACAGCGGCCGCTGCGAGCCTGTTAGCACGATCGGTATGTTCAAATCGGACAGAGTGAAGCCCAGCACGGACGCAGTGAAGGCCATCGTGTCGGTGCCATGGATTACCACCACGCCTTGGTATTTTGAGTGGCGGTCGCGGATGTGGCCCGCTATCTGCAAAATGTCGCTAGGCTCCAACGAGGAGCTGTCGCGGTTGAACGGGACCTCCAGCTCTAGGTCAGCGATCTCTCGCAGCTCCGGCAAATGGTCCAGCAGCCTGTCCAAAAACGGCCCAGGGACCAAACCCTGAGAGCCGCTGGCGGCGGCCATTCCAAGAGTCCCTCCGGTGTGGATGATCAAAATGCTGGGGCGCAAACGTCCTCCTCCTTTAGCATAGCTTTGTCGGTGCTGATACCAAATTGCGTTCAATTGGCATTGAACGCTGTACGCCAAAGTTTTTGAAAAAGCTGGGAAACCCAGCATTCCCAAAAACTTGCGGGCGTCGGTTCCCGCCGCCTTCATACCAATATGCAACCGTTTGGTTGCAAATTGGTATGAGTCTCTGTGCGCGGTTGAACACGCGATTAGGCATCAATGCCGCGCAAAGATATGCTTTTTGCCACTTCTTTCGCCAAGGCCTTAATAAATTCACGGTCTGCCAGTAATTCGTTTGCAATTGGTGAATGTGGCCCCGCTTGGCCATCTTCCAGCATCAGCTCTGGGCCAAAGTCCCCTGGAGCAGTGTCCAAAAAGTTGTCTGGGTCGCATCCCTGCCCGCCTTGGGCGAAGCCAGGCTGCTCATCGCCGGAAGCGACCAATTGGTCTATCTTTGAAAGATCAAGGTCCTCAAGCTCGATAGAGATCGTCTCCTCCATCGCGCATTCTTCTGACGACCCTTCCGCTTCATGGGCATCTGCCTCGCTCAGCTCTGCGAGGGCGATTTCTTGGGCCAAATCCTGCGCCTCCAGAACAAGAATATCCGAAGGAGCTGGCTCTGCGGGTTGCAACGGAACATCGGGCAGAACTGCCGGCTCTGCTGGCTGCGATGGAACATCGGGCAGAACTGCCGGCTCTGTGGGCTGCAATGGAGCATCGGGTGGTGCTGCCGGCTCTGCTGGCTGCGATGGAACATCGGGCGGAACTGCCGGCTCTGCGGACTGCAATGGAGCATCGGGTGGTGCTGCCGGCTCTGCTGGCTGCG
>Ga0268262_10005005_pt1 | contig 13351 bp, 12 predicted proteins | sample TergutNc150P3_FD_190354 | JGI IMG/M metagenome (GOLD analysis project Ga0268262, IMG submission 190354) | Nasutitermes corniger P3 segment gut microbial community from laboratory colony in Florida, USA - Nc150 P3 (SPAdes) (version 2) | ecosystem: Host-associated > Arthropoda: Insects >... | reverse complement strand
CAAATACGCAGTATGAGTACAGAACATATGGTGTAATAAAATTACAAGTTCTATGGGGACTTATACCTCCTTTTGAAATAAGTAAAATTGGTCCTTATTATCAGGCTTCTGCGCTAACTCATCCATAGTAATGTAGGGGAAAAAGTATTAAATTCATTTATTTAATTTGTATATCATGTTTATAGTAAATTACACTATATTATCAGATAGAAGCAAATCAGTAGATAATGAATGTTGTACGCCAATAATTTCGCATAACGAACAGTAACTACTTCGTAGGATGCGCAACCGCAACCGTGCTCTTCGCCACTTTTGCGTAGCGTACTCACATCAAGTGAGTTCGCTATATATCGCGGAAGGAGAGACGGTGCAACATACTTGCTCTATTTTTGTGATCTTTGTCCTTTTGTGCTTTTTGTGATAATTTTTTTCGAAGGAGTTTTTAACTTGAATGAAACGCTTCACCGCCGCCGTTATCTGCTTTTTCTTCTTCTTGCTTTCCTCGCAGGCAGTCTACTCACAGGATTTCTCCTCTATCGACCAAGATCTGGCGCAGTTGGAATCCTTGATAAACGATACTCTGACCAACACGCAAGAGCAGCAGAAACAGTTGGAAGCCTTGAAGCAGAACTTGAACGCGAGCGCAGAATTAATAAACAGCTACGAGAACACAATCAAAGAGCAAGAGACCTTACTAGCGAGCTTACGGGAGCAACTAACCGCAATGTCCGAAACCTACAAGATGCAGTCAGCCTTATCGGCGAGATACGCACAAAGCTCAAAGTTCTGGAAAACTTTTACGCTGGTAGCGATCCCGGTAACAGCGGTAATTAGCGGCGTAGTGGGGTTTGCTTTGAGTAGGTAAAATCCTTGGGCATACATCTTGCCCCCACTTACAAAAAATTTACAATATTTTGTGATGGCTTGAAATATAACTCCGGAAATTGTACAATAAAATTGACAAGCAGGAGGATTAATGCCGCTAATATCGCAATTCTATGGAATATTGATTTATATTTACAAGGAATTGGACAGTAAACATCATATACCACATTTTCATGCCAAATATGCCGAATTTGAAGGCGTGTATGATTTCAAGGCTAATCTTATCGAAGGTGACTTACCTCTTAAACAAAGAAAACTTGTGGAGGCTTGGGCTTTGCTCCATGAAGATGAATTAAATGCGGCTTGGGTTGCATGGAGCGAGAGCGGAGAAATAATAAAAATTGAAGGATTAAGGTGATTTTAATGTTACGTCCGCAGGCAATAGATGTAAAACCATATCCCGATTATTGTTTACTTGTTACTTTTAGTAATAATGAAAAACGTTTGTTTGATGTTAAGCCTTATCTTGATTTTAAACCATTCAGCGAATTAAAAAATATAACTTTATTCAATACCGTTAAACCGGCAGGGCTAAGTATTGAGTGGCTTCATGGACAAGACATTTGCCCCGATGAACTTTATTATAACAGTGTACCTGAATGAAAAACCCAGAATATCTACAGCCCTAAATCCGTGCCAATCAGAACAACTTTTATCCTTCCCGCGGGTTTGCAGAAACGGGTTGTGACAATGTGTGAACAGATTGTGTCGGGGCTTAGGCAGTCTCCGCATGAACCTGTTTCGGAGCAGGATGTTTCCATGTTTGGGAAACGTTGAATGTTCAGAGGCGCGGCGACGTTTCTTGCGCGGACAAGGGCTTCTCCGTAAGTTCTGGCTACTTTATTCATGCCTACGGCTACAATTACCTGCTTAGGACCAAAGATCATCGCGGCGACCCGGTTGCCGTTTCCGTCAATGTTTATAAGCTGACCGTCTTCGCTGATTGCGTTTGTTCCGGAAAGAAAAGTGTCGCATGTCAAAGCCCGTCTCATTCTTTCCATTCGCTCTTCGGGAGAAGACGCCTTATCCCTGTCCAGCAGATTATAGCCTTCTTTCTCAAGCCGCTCCTGAATACCAAGATCCAGCAAGGTTTGGGAACCGCCCCATGATACCAAATGATCTTTGGGTATTAGAGAAATAATTTTTTCCGCAGCTTCGATTTTGTCGTCATAATAGAAGGCGTCAAAGGAGCGGGATCTAAGAGCCTTTACCAACTGCGGTCCTAATTTTGAATACCTTTGTTCAGCTAATGTCCTCATATCACTCCTCCTTATAAATCTCCGTATCCGGCTATCGTATCGCGCAGAAAATACGCACTGTCTTTTGGGGTACGTTTCAATGTTTTAAAATTAACATAAATTATACCAAAACGTCTAGTGTATCCAAATGACCATTCAAAATTGTCCAAAAGCGACCAGACATAGTATCCCTTAAGCGGAACTCCCTTCTTTATTACATCGGCGCAAACGGCAAGGTGGTCTTTAATGTACTTAACCCTCTCTTTATCATGTATTCTATCGTCAGCGGTAACGGTATCCTCGTAGGCGCAGCCGTTTTCCGTGATAAAAATCGGTATTTCAGCCTTGCCAAATGCGCCTTTTGAGATTTCGGCTATCCAAAGAAGCTGCCTCTCAAGTCCGGCGGGGGTATACGGCCAGTTCATGGCTGTCATATCCTGCCAAAAAGGTTTCATTGTAAATTTAAACGGGGAATTTTCATCAGCCGCCGCGGGAGACTCAGAATAGAAATTTACACCGATAAAATCGATGGGTTGGGCTATTATTTCAAGATCGCCGTCTTTTATGGGGACAATAAAATTTATTTCTTTGATACGTTCAGGATAGCCTTTCCCAAGGCAGGGGAATATAAAAACTTCTGTATTAACCGCCCTTGATAATTCGGCGGCTTTTTTATCGGCGTCGCTCCCTGTCGCGGGGCGCGGCGTAACCGGGTTCCAGGTGATCCCAATCGGCGCTTTTAACCCTGTTTTGCGGTACTCTTTTACGGCGATGCCGTGCGCCATATTCACATGGTGAACAGCGGCGGCGGCTTTTCGCGGATCGCTGTGTCCCGGCGCATGATGACCGTGTAAATGCCCAAGGTGGGCTATGCAAAGAGGTTCATTAATTGTAATCCACATATCAACAAGATCGCCTAACTCTTTAAAACATACTTTTGCGTATTCGGCGAATAAATCGACTATTGCGCGGTTTGTCCAGCCGCCCTCGTTCTCCAATACTTGAGGCAGATCCCAATGGTAAATGGTAGCGCAGGTGTGAATGTTGTGTTTGTGCAGTTCTTCGCAGAGGTTACGGTAATAGGCGACTCCCTCGGGATTTACTTTGCCCCGTCCTTCCGGCATAATTCGCGACCATGCAATGGAAAAACGGTAACTGTTAAAACCCAATTCCGACATAAGAGAGACATCTTCCTTATAACGATGGTACTGGTCGCAGGCGACATTTCCGTTCTCTCCGGCGTATGTCGCGCCCGGCTTACGGGAAAAAGTATCCCATATACATTCGCTTCTGCCGCCTTCATAAACCGCGCCTTCAACCTGATAAGCGGCAGTCGCCGTACCCCAGATAAAGTCCTTCGGAAAATCAAGTTTTTGCATTGTTTTTGCCCCTTTATGTAATAAAATACTAATTTTTTATTCTTGACAATGCCTTTTTATCAATATATCATAGAAAAACTAGGATAAATTAATGAAAGAAATTAAAACAAAAAGTACAAAAGCAGCTTTGATTCAAGCCAATTTTGTAAGTTACGCAAGACGTTCATGGATGCTTTATCTGATGTTACTGCTTCCGGTAGCGTTCTTTATCATTTTCAGGTACATTCCCATGACAAACATTGTAATCGCCTTTAAAGATTATAATATATTTCAGGGAGTATGGTCTGAGGGTTCTCCTTGGGTAGGGTTTAAATGGTTTCAGCAATCATTTAACAGAGGAGATTTTTGGTATGCGATGCGGAATACTCTGGTACTAAATTTTTTGGACCTGATAGTAGGCTTTCCGGCGCCAATTATTCTCGCCCTTATATTGAACGAATTAATATTTAAAAATTTTAAAAAGGTAACTCAAACGATAATTTATCTTCCTCACTTCTTGTCATGGATCATCGTATCGAGTATTGCCACCAGACTTTTAGCGCCTACTGACGGCGTAATCAATATTTTCCTTTCAGAAAACATTGGCATTAAACCTATCGACTTCCTGATGAACAGCAAAAACTGGGTTATGACTTACATAGTTTTCGGAGTATGGAAAGAAATGGGCTGGGGAACAATTATCTACCTTGCGGCTATTACTGGAATCAACCCGGAATTATACGAAGCGGCGGAAGTTGACGGCGCGGGAAGGTGGCGGAAACTTTGGCATATTACTCTGCCGGGAATCAGACCGACAATTATCGTTTTGTTAATAATGAACATTGGGCGTATTTTAGGGAGCGAATTTGACCGTCCGTATACCATGGCAAACCGTGTAGTAAGAGACGTTTCCGACGTTCTTTCTACTCTTGTTTACCGCGTTGGTATCTTGTCGAACCAATTCTCGCTGACTGCGGCAATCGGGTTGTTCCAATCCGTTATTTGCGTAATTTTCCTTGTAGCCGCTAACTCGCTGGCAAAAAGATTCGGCGAGCGGGGAATTTGGTAGGGGGACGGCATGAATATCAGAACAAAAGAAGCCAGAACAGGCGATTTAATAGTTTTCTTAATTTGTGTAGCCGTAATACTGCTTTGCGTTTTACCAATGATTAACCTTCTTGCGCAATCACTCAGCAGTTCCGACGCGGTTATCAACGGAAGAGTATCCTTCCTGCCCGTTATCAATAAACCAAATATCGCGGTAACCGAAGACACGTTTGGCATTGAACCTGAAACTGATACCGGTTACACCGACAATGACGGAGACGGAGACGGCGATGGCGACTATTCATCCAGCGAAAATAGCTCTTTTACTTATGATACTTATGAAGAATACAGTTATGAGTACGAAGACTATTCCTATGAATACGATGAATCCGAAAATTACGATTATTCCTATGATGATGACTCAAGCAAATCCGCCGATAAAATTACGCAGACCGACGAAGAATATCAGGAATGGCTTGCCCAAAGAGAAGCCGTAAAAAACAAATTCAGATACGGAATAACAATAGAATCATACAGATATGTATTTATGGATCCGGCGTTTACAAGATCAATGTGGTGGACGGCAATTCTTACTGTTATTTGTACTTTAGTTTCTTTAACAATGACAGTACTGTGTTCTTATCCGCTTACCTACGATTGGCTAAAAGGCAAGACATTTATAAATACATTAATAATTTTTACAATGTATTTCAGCGCGGGAACAATTCCCAACTATATATTGATGAAAGACATGGGGCTTCTTGAAAATCCGTTAGTCCTGATTATTCCCAACTGTCTTTCGGTATTTAATATGATAATACTTCGCAGCTTCTTCTTTGGAATTCCGGACAGCTTGCGCGAATCCGCCGAATTAGACGGCGCAAACCCGTTTACCGTATTGGTGCGGATATACCTTCCGTTATCCACGGCTGTTTTGTCAACTCTCGCGCTCTTCTACGCGGTAGGCCGCTGGAACGGATTTTCCGACGCTCTGTTGTACATAAAGTCCGCAACACAATGGTTTCCCATTCAGTTAAAACTTTGGCAGTTAATTCAAAACATGACGTCTATCGACGTAACTACCGTAGAAATGGTTGCAGGCAACGTACCCAGAGTGTCTGACGCGATTAAAGCGGCGGCAATTATGTTCGCGACTGTTCCCATTCTTATAGTTTATCCCTGGCTCCAGCGTTACTTTATCGAGGGTGTTACCATAGGAGCGGTAAAAGGGTAATTAAGGATTATTGCCTATACATAGTATAGACATAAATCAAATAAATTTTTTGGAGGAGATAATATGAAGAAAATCGTATTAGCTTTAGTGGTTCTGTTAGTTGCATCAACATTTGTTTTTGCGCAGGCAGCGCTTCCCGTAACAGGAAAACTTACCGTGGAAGTTTTTGATCGCGGTTCAGACGGCGGAAGAACACTTGCGCATAATAACGCGTGGACAAAATGGATACAGGAAAAGGTAAAGAAAGATCTTAATATCGACGTTACCTTTGTTCCGATAGGCCGCTGGTCGGAAAATACCGATATTGTCAACTTAATGGCATCCGGCAGCGCTCCCGATCTTTGTTACACCTACAATTTAGACATGATAAACGAATTTAGAGACAAAGGCGGAGTTTTTGAGTTAGCGTCTTATATCGATTCTTATCTGCCTGATTTAAAAGTTTTGCTTGGTAAAGATCCGTCATTCCCCGGCAAACAATTAATCTACCGCGATCAGGATCGCAGGACGCAAAAAATTTATTCAGTTGTCAGTTATCGCACAGCCATTGCGCAAAGAAATATATTTATCCGCAAGGACTGGCTTGATAAGCTTGGTATGCCCGTTCCTAAAGACATGGGTCAATTTTATCAGGCGTTAAGACAGTTCCGTGATAAAGATCCCGGTAACGTAGGCAAAAACAGAGTTGTGCCGCTTGGAGTAAATAACGACGTTCGCTGGGGTCTTTCAGACTTTATCAACCATTTTATTGATCCAAAAATATCCGACAGGGATCGCTGGGTAAACTCTATTGCGGATCGTTATATCACGATGCCGGGTTATAAAAGAGGCGTACAGGAAATGAATAAATGGTACAACGAAGGTCTTATTTATAAAGATTTCCCGTTAATGACAACCGCCGACGCTTTCTACAATCAAGTAAAGAGCGGCGTTGTAGGCGCTTTCTGTCAAAACTGGGACTGGCCCTACAGAACAGATATGAATATTCTGGTTGACTTGAGAAAGAACGTACCAAACGCGGATTATATTCCAATTGCCATTGCTAACAATAAGGAAGTAATGGATAAACCCGGACTTAGAATTTTCATTCCTCAATTCTCAAAGAATAAAGATTCCGCTCTTAAGTATCTTAACTGGCTCGCGAAACCTGAAAATTACAGATTCCTGCAGATAGGAAATGAAGGCGTGAACCACAAAATGGTAAACGGCATTCCCCAAACAATCGCTACGCCCCCTCAGCACCCCTGGTTTATGAATTCACCGAACAATATTGACTTAACAATCCCCATGAACGGAGTTGAATTGGGAAGCGACGCGCAAAACGCGAAAGTTTTAGGTTTGAGCTACGGCACTATATCCCCCGATGTTATTTCAAACGCGTATGTTGTAGCTACAACGGGCGCCCGCGGACCGGCAGTGTGGCAGGCGACGACAAAAGTAAATCAATATTCAGGCGACTTGCGTGAAAAAGCCGATGACCTTATCTCACTGGCAATTACATCAAAGAACTTTAACAAAGTATGGGATGACGGCTACAAAGACTGGATGAGATCCGGAGGACAAGAAGTCCTGAACGAGAGAAGCTCTCTGTACCCCAAATGATAAAATTTAAATGAACAAAAAGCCTGATCGAAATGATCAGGCTTTTTTTTTACATATAGTTTGGTAATAAAAATTAAAGGCAAAAAAAAGCCGTCTGACCACTCGGATCAGACGGGCTCTTTTTTATCAAAGGTTAAACTATTCTGACTTATAGTCTCCATTGTGGAAAACTAAACTTGTCATTTCAATAAACGCAACCTTTGATCCTGAGTTGTTCTGGAACAATACAGCTTGTGGCTGCTGGCTAAAGGTTACCCTTACGCCTCTGTCTTTGTGAATAAGACCAGAGAAACCACCTACGTTAAATTCTTTAACGGGGGTATTGGGACCGGCGCCCTGTGCGGGACCTCTAACATCGCCGTTTATATCGTAAATTACGCTTACGATACAATTTGAGTCGCCCTGATCAAGTTCTGCGCCGCCGGCGTCAAAATATTTACATGTAATTGTGCATCTTTGGTATTTTGACATATCTGACGGTAATGCATCCTTTGGCAGTAAAATCAACACATCGCCCCATGCTTTTGTTAAAGGCGCTTTGTTTTTTGTACCAGGTATTGTTTTGTTTTTTGCTCTTTCGTCTTCAACTCTACTACCCGATGGAATATCTAAGGTGCTCAGTTTTGAAAGATCAACTTTAAAGGGGGCTGATCCGCCGCCGCCGCTCTTCGCTGCTCCGCCTGATGTTCCGCTTCCGCACCCGACAAGGGCGACGATTGCAAGAATCGCTAAAACTACTCCTAACTTTTTCATAAGAAACTCCTCCAATATGAATTTAGTATTAACAGGAAAAAAATCCTGTTAAATTAGTTTACTCCTACTATTCATAATAAGTCAATAGAAAATACCCATATATATTAAATTGTTAAAAAACTATAAAAAATGCTAAAAAACCCGTTCCAGCACATAAAATACGCTTTTATCAGTGCCGAAAATGACCCTTTTTCCGGCAATTACCGGCGCGGAAAGTATAGACCCCTCGGTTTCCATCTGCCAAAGAAGCCTGCCGTCCCTTGCGGAAATACAGACCAATTTGGGCGGGTTATAATCATCTCCCATAAGTCCGAAATAAACCCGTCCCGACGCAATGGTCGGCGCGGAGCTTACAGCGGTATCAAATATTTTTTCCCAGCGTAATTCGCCTGTTTCCGCGTCAAAAGCGCGCGCTGTATTGTCGCCGCCTGTAAAAATGACAAGGTCTTTCCATACCGCGGGAGACATAAAATCCAAAATATCCAGATTTCTTATAAAATAGTCCCAAATATTATTAAAATTTTGACCGTATATTTTACCGTCCAAATATTTCCGCCAGACCACTTCCCCCGTATGGCGATTAAAAGCGTGGTAGCCCAGATATGTCGTATCCATGATAACAGACGCCGTTCCCATGTACAAAAGATCCCCGCGGACGGCGGTAAATGAGTACCAGATAGCTTCCATTTCGTGATAATCCATAAACCAAAGGAATTCTCTTTTTTTAATATTAAAAGGACCGACTAATTCCACTGTAGGACCGGTTCCCATGTACATTATATCGTCCGCGACAAGGAATGAATAATTGTACCAGCCGGGATTTCTAATCCTGAATTTTTCCTCGCCCTGCGGAGAAAGAAAATAAACAGCGTCGGCGTCTCCGACAAAAATGACATAATCCCCGTATCTTTGCACCTGCGAATTGATCTGGCTATCCGCTTGAAATGTCCAAATCACCTGCCCTGTTTCGCACGACAAGGCGTAGAGTTTTCCGTCCTTACTGCCAAAATAAATATTGTCTTTATCCGAACACGGGATTGAGTTGATTTCCGCGCCGCTTTTAAACACCCATCGCATGTAACCGCTCTCCACGTCCAGCGCGTAAAAGTTGCCGTCGTCGGAGCCGAAATAAATTGTGTCTCTCATGACTATGGGCGGGTTTAGCGAACGGATTTTTTCATCGCCGGATTGAAGGTTTATTTTCCAGCGGATGCCAAGAGGCGGAGTAATGCGGGAATTGCTTACGCCTCTTCCGTCTTCGCCGCGGAATTGTATCCAATCGCTGGGGCGGGAACATGATGATGTCAGTGTTAGGAAGAGGGAAATGATTGTGAAGATTAGTACGCTGCCCAACCTCGGCGGGCGGGAAACGCCTTCTCTGCCTCGGAGGAAACTCGGCATATAAGGCGTTTCCCGCCCGCCGAGGTTGAATAGTGAATTATTGTTTACAATGGGGTTTCTTTTCATGGATGGGATGTTTGCTTGCTTTGATGGGGGGGGGATTACTGGGTTTTTCATAAATAGGCTAACCCCCTTAGGCTGATGATGCGGATAAAACGGCGGTGTATGCCTTTGCGGCGGGTGGCGGTTAGGATTTTTTGGTACTCTTTTTTTAGTTCCTCAAAACGGGATTCCATTTCAGCGGGGTTTTCAAATTGCCGCCAGCGGAGTTCTGAATAGATTTCTGCGAAGGGTTTGAAGCATGAAGCGTCTTCTTTGCCGCGGAATAATTGTGAGTACTCTACGGCGGTTTTTGACGCGGGCTTGATTGGCTGTCCGTCCGCGGCAAGGCGCGCTAGGAGAAGCAGGTATAAGGAGCGCGTTCTGGTGCGAATGTCGTCGTTGTCGCGGTTTGAATTAACGTAGAGTATTAGCTCGCGTCCGTAACGGAGAGCGTAGGCGCAGATTAACGCTAGGATTGCAAGATTGATGATTGACTTTCCTACCGCGCGCCATGGGAATTTTTTTACATTGGAAAAAGTTTGCTGGTCGTCAAAGAGAGGGATAACTACGTCCCAGTTGTTAAAGTCGCCCATGCCTTGCGGGGGGATGGAAAAAGCGGTGGCTTCAAAATCCAGCCAGCCGTAGTCTGGAATGAAAAATTGCGTCCATGAATGAGCGTGGAGATTTGTTACCATGAATAAATTGTCAAAGGGGAATTGCTGTAAGACGGGGAGTTTTTTGCGTAAAGCCGCAAGTCCGCGAAGGTGAGCTTCGGTTTGCAGACTTTCCGACACAAGGTAGCCTGTAACGACGCGGGAAGGAATACCGGCTAATCTTCCGAGCAGGGCGAGAGTGTTGGAAAACTCGACGCAATCGCCCTCATTGGAATTTATAATAAAATGTTTTAAAGCGTCAATGGAATAATCATCATCGGGGTTAAGGTTGTATTGGTACTTTGAAAAACTGACCAGTAAAGCTAGTATATTTTCCAGTTGTTCATTGCCGCCTTCGCTTTTTAGCTGTTGTTTGTTTTCAATTTGATTAGAAAAAATAAAATTTAAATAAGGATCGCCTTTTATAATATCGCTTCTGTCAGTCCGCCATTTTAAACGCGCGTTACGCAAATATTCTTCAAATAGTTTTTTATCTTCATTTACAAGCGGGATTTCAAGATAGGCGGCAAGCGCGGATTTTTCAAACGCGGTAAAGGAGCGCGATTTTTCGTGAACAAGCATGAGTGGATCGCCTGAGTGCGTATTTGACACAACCTGATGAATGTAGCGGAGAGGTCCCGTATCGTCACTTAGAATTACAGGATCGATAACTACGGGGCGGTACGGTAAATATTTCTGGCGCAAGGTTGAGAGCGAAAAAACTTCCTGCTTCTCTCTGCCAATGTCATGCTCCTGCTCGTTACTGAACCATGTAACAAAAAAACGCTGGTTAGCCAAATCATTTATCTGCTCATCCTGATTAACAAGAAAACCTTTAACAGGATCAAGCTGTCCCCTGAACGCGCTCCCCATATACACAGGTTCTCTGTCAGAGGCGACAACCATTACCATATATTGGCGTTTTTGCCCGGAGCCGTCTCCTCTGCCGGGCCAATCGTGTTCTGAAAGACCGCGCAATTCGCCGCGTCCGTCTCCGTTTCTTGGGCGGGTTCGTCTGCCGCTCCCTCTCTGCGGCATCCCGCGATCGCTATTGGACTGCGAAATTTTTTGCGGTATTTTTTCCGAGAGTAAATTTGAAATTACGGTATTGCGGACAAAATCGGCGGGCAGAACAAAGAGCGTAACAATCAACACCGCTCCCGCCGCCAAAGCAAAAACAAGCCCTTCCTTCCACGCCTTAACGCGGCTGTTCGGATATAGGCACAAATAAATTATCACATTGTGAAAAAGAAAAACTACGGCTGTCCAGACAAGCATGAACTGCGTAAGTGTAATGCTTTGCCCCGCGACATCTTCGCCGGAGCGCGAAAGCGAGAGAAGACGCAGGCATACCCACGCCAGAAAAAACGGCTCAACCGCGGCGATTTTCGCAAGCCTTGAATACATCGGCTTGCTGTTAAATAACAAATAGGTGAGCGCAAAACTTATAAGTCCCGCCGCGAAGGGCGCAAGCGCGTTTAAGTTAACGCCTCCCGCCATTACTGAAAGCAAAAACAACAGCGAAGAAGAAAGAATAAACCTTACAGAGTGTTTAATTCTTTGTTCGGGAAGAAAAGCAAGCACAGCCATTAGCGGAATAATTAAAAACCACTGAATTATGCCTATGCGGTCGAAAGTAACTGCAATTCCCGGGTGGATCAATATTAACGCAATTACGCTAAAGTAGAAAAATAATCTTATACAAAATAAAATGTTTAAAGCTTTTCTCATGCCTTTAACCCCGCGTAAAACATTTCAATTTTATCATTTTGAATATTTAACGGTTTTACTTTTTGCATCGCAAACCAGCGCGAAGGAGGATAACAGCCTTTTGAAACAAAATCCTGAATATGCAGAACTTCAATATCCTCTTTTTTGGTTTTTAAATTTCCCGGTTGAACCAGAAAAAGAGATACCGGTCTTGGACTGCGGGAAACGATAAATGTGGAAAGCATAATATCGCAAGAAGTGGAAAAAACGTACATATCTCCCGCGCCGGATTGAACCGCAGTTTCATTTTGCGGCGGTACAAAGGAAAGACAGGCAAGCTCCTCAAAAAAAGCGTCAAGATCGTCCTGATCCTCTATTTCCCAATTTTTGTTCGCGCTGTGAACATCAAATATAAAAGAAGAATTTTGCTCCAAAAGACTGCGGAGAAAATACGAAAGCCGCGCTTTGGCTCGATCCAAAAGCCACAACGCTTGAAGATTATCGTCCTCGTAACCGAAATTACGAAAATGAACTTCTATACGAGTTACCTTCTCCTGATTATCCGTAGAGATTCGCGTAATAAGCGCGTCAATTTTCTCAGAACTTTTCCAGTTAATGTCGCGTAACCGATCCCCCGGCGTATATTCCCTCTGGTAATAGCGCTCGACATCGGCTGAAGGTTTGTTGCGTTGATCTTCCGCGCCTGATTGCGCGTTAATGATAACTTTTTTCCCAAAACAAGGTGCGCACCTTACATTCACAGTGGAATGTCTTATCTGTCCGCAAGGAAAAGAGAAAAAACCGAAGATGTCGCGCAATTTGCAAAAACCGTCTCCCTTAAAAACACCGGACATGGGAAAATCAAGCGGTATTTGCGCCGTCGTCTCTCCGTGCGGAATTGCCGTCTCTACCGACAAAGGACAGCCTTTTTTTACTCCTGTTGATCCGCCGGGGAAAAATCGTCCCCTAATGTAAAAATGCAAACGAAAAAAAAGCGGGATGCCCGTATCAAGCCCCGTAACAAGCGAGCGCTGACGGTCATCGTCTATCGCGTTAGCTGTCATCGGAACAGGCGTTTTCCAGCCCGGTTCCATAGATTTTAATTTGCGCGATTTCCATGTGCCGATAACGCCGAGAATGAGCAAAAAAAGCAAAGCCGCGGACGCAAGAACAATTTCGTAAGAATTGCGGTTTAAAAGGGAACGAATCAACCCAGCCAGCGCGACAACAAGAACAGCGCCGCTGACCGGCGTAAACGATCGGATAAGTGACAAGCCCACATTACCCCCGTTTCGGCTCGACAGGGACTGTGTTCAGGATATTTTCCAACGGCGCTTCCGGCGGTATGGAAGGATCACGGGTAATTATCCTGTGAGCCATTGAATGTATAAAAATTTCTTTGATAATATCGACGGGAACATAGTCCAT
>Ga0268262_10005004_pt1 | contig 13351 bp, 17 predicted proteins | sample TergutNc150P3_FD_190354 | JGI IMG/M metagenome (GOLD analysis project Ga0268262, IMG submission 190354) | Nasutitermes corniger P3 segment gut microbial community from laboratory colony in Florida, USA - Nc150 P3 (SPAdes) (version 2) | ecosystem: Host-associated > Arthropoda: Insects >... | reverse complement strand
TTTGTAATGTTTCTCCTGTTTCCGATATGTCCGTTTCATCTTGCGGATTTAGACCATTGGAGCAGCCGCAAACTGCAAGCAGTAATGATAGTATCATTACATACAAAAAAATAAGTTGTTTCATTTTATTCTCCTTGAAAAAAAAGTTATATAAATGTTGCAACGCAACACTTATATATGGCGTGGACTATGCGTTTTGCTTTACTTTCGGAGAAAGAATTTTACTTTTTTTTACGAATTTTTTGGGGTACGCTATATATGGGGTGTAGGGGGCATTGGGGACACTAGGAGAAAAATATTAAATGCCTAAACTTTTATGAAAATCCCTCATCTCTTTACAGAATTCAATATATTCTTTTATCTGGGTTTTTCGTTCCCCTTCCGGCATACAATCTACACAAGTGGGATACTGTACTTTTTTATAGTTCTTTTTACATACAGGGCATAAATCTTTACCATTTAAGTCCTGATTAAAAGCGCATTTTTTACATAGTGTTTTTGTTCCTTCAAATGATAAATATTTAATACCTGCGTCTAAATAGTCAAGCATTGCTTTTTTATCAATTTCAAACTGGTATTTACTTTTTAATAATTCTTTTACCTTTTGTTTAGATATTTTTTCTTTTATTTCCGAATAAAGCATTATATGATGTACTTTTCTATTACCTGGCGCATTTCCTGGTCTTTCTAAAGTAGATAAATCTACTTCGTTATATAAATCATCAATGTACTCTGGTAATAGTTTGGATATAGGTTCTTCAAATTCATTCCTACACCTAGAACATACTAGATGTGGTTCTTTTCTTCTTTTATAAAAACTACCGAAACATTTGGGACACATAGAATATGTATCACGGGGAGTAATTTCTATATAATTTAATATATCTTCTTTTGAAACTAGACCGTCTGTAATACTTGGGTTTTCATTTATAAATATTTCTTGGTAGTGCATATATGCGTCAAGATAATATTTATTATATTTATCTGGGTGAAATGAATGTTGCAAAACTAAAATACCTGTACTGCCGCATTGTTCGCATTTATCTTTTTTTAAATCTTTTGCCCTTTCTTGCCAATCTTTTGTATGCCATGACCTTTTACCGTCTTTAATATCGGTAAAATATAATTCTTTTGCTTTATCTGGCGTGATTTCGTCTTTATATAGTTTTTCTCTTAATTCAATTGTTTCTGTATATGTCATATATGTTATTCTCTCTTATTTTAATAAAAAATTAGACTATTTGTAAGCCCAAAAATTACCCTTCAACTTGTATGAATTCCAAACTATCTAACTGACTGAAAAACGCTTAATTTTTAACCATGACTTATGAAGAACTTACAGAGGGAGAGCCGCCAATACGGACTTTAATACCCATTGAGGAATTTAAGGTTGTTTTGGGGCTTGATGACAGAGACGATAAACTGGTCAAGTTTTGTCTGGCTACTTCTACACTGACTATAGAAAGTTATTGCAAAAGGAAACTTTTACATAAAAAACATATTGAAAAAATTGAATATACAGGGGACTTGGTTATGCCTTTGAGGGAATACCCTGTAACTGAAGTATTAGCCGTTTCCCTGTTTGATACAAGCGAAATATTAGAGCCTGATTTATATTGCGTGATACCTGACTGCGGTACTGATAACGATATTCCTTTTGACATTTCTTTTTCACCTGCGGTTGAAAGATTGCGTTTCTCGGCTATAAAGGTGATTTATTACAGCGGATATGAAAAAGACAATATCCCTGCGGATTTGGCAGCGGCTTGCCTTGAATTGGCTAGTTGGAACTTTAACAGGTACAAGAGTAAAAGAATTGGCATGACAGGGAATATTAAGGGGGCAGGTATTCAAGGGGAACATTTTGAATTGTCTATACCTGAAAATGTGAAACTGCTTTTAGAGCCTTATAAACGGAGAGTAATTTAATGATTGAAATTATTGAACAAAAACTAATTGAAGCGGTATCTAAATTATTAATCGGAAGTGTTAATGAATTGTTAGATGATTTTGAATTTGCAATACCGCCTGTTATACCTGCGGTTAATCTTTCCATGTGTGAACGGACGGAAAAAGAAAGAATTATTTTAGAGGACGCATATTCCGTAACGATTAATTATATTGTTCCTGAAACTCCTGAAAGTGAATTACATTGCCACGCTTACGCTTCGGCGGTTTGTAAGGCTATTGCTGAAAATCCTACGCTTGGCGGAATAGTCAACAAGGTTTCAGTTACAAATAAAAAATATATACCGCCGAAAGTCGCTAATTGCGGTATGGATTGGGAAGTGATTATATCTTTGCGAATTACAGTAGAGGGAATGAATAATGTTAGTTAATGGCGCTGATTGTTCAATAATTATTAAGACTAAACACAGGGAAATGGATATACCATATTCCGATGAAACTTTGAGGGAAGCGTTTTTTTATTTGAAAGAAGAACCGCCGATTGAAGGGGACGGCGTTTGTAAAGGTATACGGAAAACTGACGGCATTAAAGGGTGCGTTGTTACTCCGCTTACAATTAATACCGCTCCGCTTTTGCTATATTTGGCTATGGGGGCTTGCGGCTCTCCTGTCTTTATTTCCGAGACGAAAAATTTATTTAAGTATCAACTTAACCTTTTGCCAATGGAAGATACAGAATTTTTTGATGTGTTACAAGACAGGTTACATGAACGTTTGTTGTTTTTGAATTGCCGTGTTCAGAGTTTTGAATTGCGGATAATGAGAAATGAAACTATAAAATTAAAAATTGATATTTTAGGCACAATGTCGCCTTTGGTTTATTCGCCTTATGATGATTATAACAGAGAGAAAGGGGAAAGATTTATGGGAAATAATGTTACATATAAAATTAACGGAAAGGAAAATTCAAATATTTACGGCGTTACGCTTGTATCAAAAAAACAAGGGGGAACGGAAACGGAGATTTGGATTAAAAGAGCGTTAAAGCAGGGAGAGGAAATTCCGTCTGTTATTGAAGATTTAACAATTACGGCTACTCTTTTGCTTGATAAATATGAGTACAGATATTTTGGAATGTTCTATGTAAAAATTAAAAAACTTGTTCTTGTCGCTGACGTTACGGAAATAAATACAAGTAATTCGGTTTTAGGCGAACTTCGCTATTATGTTTCGGGCGGTGTTTCTTGTGATGTGTTTACTTCGGGAGAGGAGAACATACCATGAAATTCTACGAAATTGATAACGCCTTGCAAGAAGGAATAAACGCCGCCGATAAAGCCGTAAGATTGAAAATTGAAATTCAGGTTAATGGGCATTTTGAAAGCGTGTTTGAGAATGACATTATCGAGGCTAATTTTTTCGGGCTTAAAGAAGTCGCAGGGGGGACAACTTCGAGGGGGGAAATTTTACTTGATAACTCTTTCGGTAATTATTCATATTCGAGTGTCGGCTATGAGACACAGGTTAAAATTTCTTTTTCGCTTGGCGAGGGGCTGCCGTTCTTTTTGCGGTTCGTTTTTTACATTGATGAAAAAGGCGTACAGGATATTAAGGGAGAGGGACGCAAGAGGTATATTTACATTGGTTTAAGAGATTACTCTTACAAGTTGCGGAAAACCGATGAAGCAAGGGACTGGACTTCCCCTGCGATTTTTACTTATTCGGTTATATGTGATAAAACACAGCCTATTATATCTTTAGTGCATGGTATAGCGCAAAGGGCAGGTTTAAGGGCTGATGATATAGATTGCTCTACAATTCCAGTTACGCTTCCTTATGTAAAATTAAAAAGAAATGTTTGGAGTGAATTATCCGCTATGGCATTTGCCTTTCGCTGTCATTTGGAGTGCGCTCCTGAAAAGCCGCTTGTTTTCGCTCATTCGCCGTATCAGACAGAGCCGCTTACAAGTGAGGAATACTCCTACACTTTTAACGGCGAAAATATTTTTTATTTGCGGAAAGTTGATAAATCGGAACTGTACAGGAATACTGTGCGGTTAAAAGTGAATATGCCTGTTTCGTTGGAGAAACAAAAAATTTGGCAATATGATGAAAATCCGGTTATTTACGATGAATACTTGCAACCGCATTACCCTTTTAAGTTTCCGCTTATAAGAGAAATTGAAGCAGGGAAATACGAAGCAAAATATAGGATTAAAGACGAAGACGGCAAGGAAAGAAATGTTTTATTTGCCGACCAAATAGACACTAAAGAGGAAGCGGAAAACAGGCTTGATTATGTCGGCGGTAATATTTCTTATTCACATTATGACGTTACAAGTAACCATGACAGGGCAATTATTACATTACAAAAAGAAGATGAAAGCGATTTATACGAGGCTTCTATTTATGGCAGACCGATTATTTTAGACCTTAACCGTTCTTGTTTTAACAGGGATATTGAGGCTGTGTCGGCTTGCGGTACTGTCGCATTAAATGTTACTGGTTCATATTTTTCGGATTATGAAATTGTCAGGGGAAATATAACGCTTCCTCATTATGAGGATTGGGTTATTAGGGAACTGGAAGCACGTTTACAAAGCAAACATGAATTTACAGTTAAAACACATAGAGCATTGTTTAACGCTAGAGTTGGGGCAAGTGTAAAAATAAAAACCAGAGATGAAGAAACTGCCGGCACTATTAACGCCTTTTCTTTCAGGTACAAAAAAGACAGGGCGTTTATTGCGGCTTTCAGGATATTGGAATAAGGGGGGGGATATGGGAAACAGACAGGGGGCGAATATGACTAAAGAGGACAGGCAATTAATTGTTGAGACGTTAGGCGAAATGCGTGAACTTAAAGGGGAAATGAAAGAATTTAAGTTGCACGTTATCGGACGTGTTGAAAAACTTGAAAAAAAAGAAGGGGAACGGAAAAAAGAGCGTTATTCTATTTTGGCGCTTTTGATTTCGGGGGCGGCTGTGGCTCTTACAATAATAATTAATTTCTTTAAGGGGAAATTATGAACATCATCGAAAAACTTTTAACGATTAACCAATACAGCCGTTCAGGGCGAAAACTTGCGGCTTGCAAGGGGATTATTTTTCATTATGTCGGGATAGCAAGCCAGAAGGCTGTTAATACATGGGGTTATTTTGAGCGTTCTTGCCCTGCCGACAAGCACTATTCAAGCGCCCATTACATCATCGATTTGAACGGCGATATTTACCATGCCGTGCCTGATGATGAAGTTGCCTACCATTGCGGTACTGACAAGCCTGACCCTGTTTCGGGAAGGATTTACACGGATTGGGCAAGGTCAAAGTTTGGGTATTACGCTGTTGATTATGTAAAGACAAGCCCCAATTACTGCACTATCGGGATTGAATTGTGCATTGACGCACAAGAAAAATTTACCGATGAAACTTTGGCGGCGGCTGAGGAGTTGGCGGCTAAATTACTGACAGAAAACAAATTAACCGTTGACGATATTGGTCATCATAAAAAAGTGGTCGGTTGGAAAGATTGTCCGCTTCCGTGGGTTCGTTATCCGTTTTTGTTTGAGGAGTTTAAGAAATGTGTAAGGGAAAAAATGGGGCTTTTGATATGAGAGAACTAAAAGCGTGTTCGGATTGCTTGCATTGCAAGGTGTCGGCAATGTCTACCAAAAATTGCAGGTTCTGTTATTGTGCCGTGAAGAAGCAAAAGGAAAACAGACTGGAAGCATACTGGAATATTAAAGCGGTATGCAAAAAGTTTGAGGACGCAACAGCATGAAGGACAATGATATTGATTTTTCCGACAAGGCAAGTTGGGAACATACTTGGGGGGAACTTTTTATTGTTTTGGGAAAACGAATTTTGTCTTTTCCTTCTAAAATAATCGGGTTTAAGCCTATGTGTTTGTTTGGGGCGACATGGCTTTTAATTAACGGATTTATTCGGGATTGGATTTGGTTTTCCGTTGTCGTAATTGTTTTGTTCGGGATTGTCGGTTTGAAAGTAATATCGAGGTGGAAAAATGAGGAATAGACAAATTGTAATAAGCCTTACTGATTTTTGGTTGGGGTTTATTTGCGGTGCGTTACTTGCAATTATCGGGTTTAGCGTTGTTCTTGGGATAACGTATTTCAAAAATAAAAATAAGGAGTTAAGAAATTATGCGGAAAAACAAATTGAAATCGAAAATTTGCGTGAAAATTATCGCAATACTGATCCTGATGAGTTTTTGCAAATTCCCGATATACGCAGAGCCGCCGACGGAGCAATTGCCGAATTTGAGCGAAAAAAAGACGAGGCTTTACAGCGATTTAGAAGTAGAACTGTTGATAGACGAGATTTCGGAAGCGGCACTGGAAGCGATTGAACAGGCGGCAGGCGAAGCGGCGAAAGCGGCGGTTTTGTCTGTTTTGGAACGAGAGGCAGAGGCTTTAAGGGAAGCGGAACAATGGCGTATTCAGGCTGATATTAACGAATTGGCTGTTAAGGAAGCGAAAAAAGCAGGGATTAAGAATACGATTATCGGCGTTTTGCTTGGGATTGTCGGCGGTTTCTTCGTTGGTTTTGCGATTAGTAAATAAAATGGCGTTGCCATATCACATAACGATTTAGGGGGGATTATATATGAGGGATAAATTAAAAGTAAGCGGAAAGGTTACTATTCAGGTGTTTGACGAACACGGAAAATTGAAGCGGCATAGTCCGGGATTACTGCGGCGGTTTTTGGGTCTGCAAGGCAAGTATATGATACAGGAATTTCATAACATTGTTACTCGTGAAGGGGACGCTTTAATTGCGGACGCTCTTTTACCTACGCCGACTAAAACAAAAGTTTCAAGTTCTAACGGATATATTCAGGTTGGCACTGGTTGGACTGGCAACGGAACAAAAACAAATACAAGGTGCAATGCGGCTACTGGAAGCATGAAAGCGTTAGATAATAATTATCCTGCTTTGATTGCTTCGTGGGGAAACACAGGGGACACGACTTTAACCTATAGGGCGACTTTCGCCGCGGGGACTTTGAACGCAAGCGGAATTAATGAGGCTTGTTTATTAAATGGAAATAATAATGGGGCTAATTGTTTGGCTTATGCTCAAATTACGCCTTCTGTTAATGTTACATCGAGCGATACGTTACAGGTGTTATGGGAAATTACAATACTAGGGCAATAAAAGATAGGATTGTATTTAACCAATCAATCGCCGATTTTCCTTGCCCTGTAACGCTTGGTAAAAATACTCCTGACTTTGGTCTGCATAGGTATAAACAGGGTTTGCGGTTTATTCCTGTTGCTGATGAAGGGTTTGCAATTAGGGGCGATAAACAGCAGATAGTTTATAAGGGGCGAAGGAAGTCTCATAGGTTTACGATACTCGGCGATACGGCTTTTGAATACGATTGTATTTTGTTGAGAGAACCTGAAAGCAATATTATTACCCTGCGAATTGAAGGAGCGGAAAAATTTGATTTTTTCCGACAGCCTGATTTTGTTAATAATCCTTTTCTTAAAGGAAGTTATGCTGTTTATAAAAAGCAAATACTGGTAGGCGAAGGGACGGGGAAATTATGCCATATACATAGACCTGAATTAATAGACGCAAGGGGTCGGCGCTGTTGGGGAGAATTGGCGGTTGTCGGAAATGAGTTGCACATTATTATTCCCGAAAAATGGCTTGCTGACGCTAAATATCCTGTTGTGGTTGATCCTACGATTGGGACTACTACAGTGGGAAGCCAAATACCAGAAAGCTATACACCTTCATTTAGAGCAAATATTTCCTATGAATATTCTGTAAATAATTTTATTGTACCTGAAACTTTTGCCGGAGTGTGTAATGCTTATATTTATAATACTGGTGAATCATTATCAAGTGGATATTATACTCCTTTAATATTTAATGAGTTAAATAGAAAGCCTAGATACAGACTTACTCAAAATGAAACATCAGTGATGGGTATTTTACAATATCAATCGCCATTATGGTTAACAGCAAATTTCTCTACTATAAATAGTATAACGCAAGGGGATAGTATATGGTTTGGGGGCTATGGCGATCCTGTCTATGTAGTGTTTGATTATGGCGGTATAAATTATAAAAATTATAAGAATAAAAAAAATAATGATTTTCCACATGACGGACAAGAAACATCATACAATTTTCTTATTAGTTGGTATTTTAATTATACACCTGCAAGTACAAATTATGTAAGGACAATAACGCAGGGTGTTTCTTTAACGGATACACGAAGATTGACAGGAAATTATTATCGTAAAAGTACGCAGACGGCAGGGATAAATTCATTATTAAAAAGATTTGAAACTTCTTATCGCAAATGTATTATGACTGTTTACAATTCAATGAACCTTAACCGCTTGCCTGTGTTTTATCGTTATGTTTCGGAAAATATTAAATTATCAATGGATTTATTCAATTCTCTTTTCTTTCCCAGAAAGTGTACTGAAAATATACAAGTAAATACTGTTGAAAAAAGAAAGTATACCGCTTTCCGTAAAGTCCAGGACGCTTTAAGCATATTGGATACAAATTCCTTTTACATACTTTTTTTAAGGCGTGTGCCTGATAGTGTTGGTGTTACCCAAACTATTAAGCATTGGGGGGATTTTATAAGAAGTTTGAAGATTAACGCCGAAAACATAGCGGAAAATACGCATAAGGCTGATTACTACAGAGTAAATAAAGATATGGTACAGGCTAGTATGTCGGTTTTTCGTGGGCTTTTATTATTTGTTCGGATTGTTTCAAAGATAATTATTCGGGATTACATTTTAAGGCGTTTCTTGAAAGCAAAGGAAGATTTTATTTTGAAGTCTCCTATTTGCAGAGAATTAAAACTTGATAGCCGTATTGACTAGGGGGGATTATGGGAAAAATATTTTTGGGACAGTCGGCTTTGCGGATAACGCTTAAAACTTTTATTGACTTGGAAGGGATTACATCGGCGGTGATTAAATACCGCAAGCCTGACGAAAGTACAGGGGAACTTGCCGCCGCCGTTGGGGATACTGCTAGGGGCGTTATTTTCCATGAGTGTATCGAGGGGGAAATAGACGTTTCGGGTTGGTGGGCGTTTTGGGCGTTCATCACTTTTGAGGACGGAAGAACTGCCGCAGGGGAAACGGCAAAGGTCTATGTATGGGAAGAAGGTCGGTAAAAAATCGTCTTCCATGACGATTTTTTACCTAGAAGTTTTTACTGCGTAAAAACTTCAGCATTATTTGTGCGGCGTCCATGCCGCCAAAGGGAAAAAATGAAGATAAGAAGAAGAACGCCTAAAGACAGATACACATTAGATAGTGGCGGTCAATTTAATAGGCTTAAGGAATTTTTATCGCATGAGACGGAATGGGCTAACGATTTAATATTGTGGTACAAGGTTAAAAATAAGGATATGCCCGATGACGAATATAGAGCGTGTGCATTTTTTATAAATAAGGAATATCTGAAAAAAACAGGTTCTTTAACTTTATTACACGAGGTTTATTTGCGGTGTAGTGATGAACTGCCGAAAGTTACTAGGGAAAACGCTTTTGATATATTGCGGTATCAATTTAAGTTATACGCTAAAACTTTAGAAAAGGGGGGGTATTAAAATGGAAAGGGAAGCCATTGAGGGCGAAACGGTTTTTTTGAGGGTGAATGAGTTTAAGAAGGGGCTTATTCAGTTTACGGACAGCACTAACGCTATGAGGTTAGTAAAGGAGAAAGGTACTGATATTAGGTATAATGCCGCTTGGAAAAAATGGCTTGTTTGGAACGGCAAGTATTGGGAGATTGACGAAGGCGGCGTTATGATACATGAAAAAGGTCTTGAAATGGTGCGTAATATTTATGATGAATTGTTAAAGACTGCCGATTATAGAGAGCGTATCGAAATTGAAAAAGCCGCCATAATGAGCGAGAGCGTAAGAAGGCGTAAGGCTTTTGTTGAGGCGGCTACTTGGATTAAGCATTTGCGAATTAAAACTGAAGAAATGGACGTTAATCCGTGGTTGTTGAACGTAAAGAACGGCACTATAGACTTGTTAAGCGGAGAATTTAGGGAACATAGGCAAGAGGATTTAATAACCAAAATTGCCAATGTGGAATATGACCCTAAAGCCGATTGTCCGATGTGGAAGAAATTTATCCGTGAAATTATGAACTATAAAGGGGAGATTATAAAGTTTCTCCAAACGGCTGCCGGCTGGTCTTTGTCCGGCGATATTTCAGAGCAAATAATGTTTATTCTTTACGGAACTGGTGCAAACGGAAAATCTACTTTCTTAAATACGATTATGTACTTGTTGGGCGATTACGCAACTTCGACTTTTACAGAAACTTTTATGAAAAAATCGGGTGATAATAATACTAATGATGTGGCACGTCTGCGTGGTACTCGGTTTGTCGCAACTACGGAAGTTGAACAAGGGCGAAAATTGTCTGAACCTTTGATTAAAAAGATTACAGGCAATGACCAGATGACGGCTAGATTTCTTTATGGGGAGTTTTTTAACTTCATGCCGACTTTCAAGATATTTATGGCTACTAACCATAAGCCTGTCATTAAGGGAACGGATCATGGTATTTGGCGGCGGATTAAGTTAATTCCTTTTATGACAAGGATAACGGAAGATAAACAGGATAAACACCTAGAATACAAACTGCGTGATGAAGCAAGCGGAATTCTTAACTGGCTTTTGGAAGGGGCGGCGATTTGGCAAAAAGAAAAATTGCAAACGCCTAAAGTTGTAACTTCCGCAACTGATGAATACAGGGAAGAAATGGACGTTATAGGGAACTTTCTTAATGAAAGATGTATACAGAAAAAAGGGGTAAAAACAAATATTAGGAAACTTTATAAGGTTTACTCCGAATGGTGCGATGAAAATAACGAACACGCTGTAAGTGAGAGGTTTTTTACATTGCGGCTTAAAGAAATGGGGTTTACTCAATGCAGGTCTTCTACTGAAAGATTTTGGGTTGGGGTTGGGCTGTTGGAATGATTTTATAATGGCAAGGTTACTTGATAAAAATCAAGGCAGCCGCCCGGTAGGATTTGAACCCACTGCACTCTACGCCTTTAAGCGTAGTCCTGCTCCCATTTGGACCCTTGACGGCTACCAATAAAATTTTAACAGTTTATAAACGTACAGTCAATATCCTCACTAATCAATTATTATTAATCTTTTTTTGAAGCCGTATCTAATCCATCTCTTAATTCTATGAACTAGTATTTTCAGACTAACAGATAGTTTTGGTGGTTTTTTTAATTCTTTTAATAACTCTGCTATTTCTTCATCAGTTAATACTGGTTCCATATTATTTTCCTTGTTCTTCTAAACTTAAATCTTCAAAATTATAAATTAAGTAATTATTATAATATTTATTGTTTATAATAATTCTAATAAATTTTATTGATTCATATCTAATAACAGAATAAAAAATAATATATTTATCAATTATTTTGTATCTAATACCATTATATTTAAAAAATTCGTCCCATTTACTATTGTATCTAAATGGAATTTCTACTATTTCAACCATTTCTGGAATAATGAATGCAATATTATCATTAGTTAAGTCTTTTCTAATACTTTTTGAATATATAATTTTATAGCCTTTTTCATCTCTATAACCTTCTTTGAAATTTTCTTTGATTTTTACTGTCTTATCTTTAGCGATAATTCTATCATATTTTTTATTTTTAATTTCTTTTTTTAATATTTTATATAACTTATTAATTGATTTATATGTGTCATGTAAAAAATTGAGTTCAGATAATAATTCTTTAGAATATTTGTGAAGCATTTTATTATTTGCTATACATTCTAAATAACTGCCTTTTTCTTCTTTGAATGATATTTTAATTCTTTTTTCTTTATCATTATATTTATTCAATAATTCAAATAAAAAATAATCTTCTATAGTTGTAACACACTTATTTTTTATAGGTTTGTTTTTTGAAAGTCTGTCTAACCAATAAATTAAATAATCTATTTCATTCAATAAAAAAATTGAACTGGTATGTTCATAATTCCCAAAATCACTTTTAATATTTATTTTTGTTTCTATCCAATCATCAAAGCCGTTGTGTTCAATATTATTATAACCCAATGATGTTGGGGGGACTTCATAATTAATTATTTTTATTCCAATTTCTTGGTTATTAATCCCATAAAATACCATATCCTATTATATCATTAATTTTCTTACAATGTTTAGGGTAATGTCATTTTGGGGTGTGTTCCCCCGTGCGCCCCTTTAATTGGGTAAACAAACAGGCGAATAATCGGCATTTTTTAACAGAAAAAAATCTATAAACAACAAAAAGTGGCAAATTTGGGGACGCACACGCTCCCCGATAAAAAAAATGTCGCTTCTTTTTGTCATAAATAAGAGACAAAAATAGACTTGACACTGGGTTTTTTCTTTTTTCTTCCTATTATACATTTTTCTCTTTTTTTTATATGACATATAAATAAGAAAAAATAGATAAATAATATAAATATAAATCTTGTATAGGGAACTTTCCAAAATTGGGGGTTTTATTTAGCACACATAGCACTCATCAAAAAGCGGTTATCATCAATCAATGCCCCTGCAAAAGTCCCACCAAATACGGATTAAAATTCCCACAGATAAAAAATTATTAAGAGCCAAAAAAATTAACATTCAGATTAGCACGGTGCGTGCGGTAATCGGTGGGTCTTTTGCAGGGGTTCAGCGAATAAATGCCTTTTCGGTTTTATTGCCAACCTACCGCAAGGTTGGTTGGTCTTACGGAATTATCAAGAGGGAATTAATTTTTAAGTTTCAATTATCAACAAAGAGGGTTTGGGTATGCCTCACTTGCGAAGCCTGCCGCCGTTCCGCTTGCGGTACGGCGGTAATCTCGGTATCAAGTTTCACTACGGAATAAAAGCCGCAAACAAATGCGCCCCTGCACAATAGCCGCTTTTATCCACATAATAAAAATTAAGGAAGCGGCTTTTGTGCAGGGGCACTACCGAATAATGCCCTTTCGTTACCAATGCCAACCGACCGCAAGGTGGGTTGGTCTTACGGAATAATTAAGAGGGATTAAAATTCTTGGGTTTCCAATTATCAAATAAGAGGGTTTGGGTATGCCTCACTTGCCGAACTTGCCGCCGTTCCGCTTGCGGTACGGCGGTCTTGGCGGTTTCAATTTTCACTACGGAATTTTATCATCGAGGGAAGATTGTAACATTTACGTTAGCCGTGTGCTTACAAAAATTTGGGTGGGTCGTACTTCGCATATTCGGCGGAACGTAGGGTTTTGGGTTTACCCAAACCGCACCCACCATTAGAGCCCCCCTTCCCCCCGAGTTCAATAAGGATACCTTATTGGGGGGGTGCAGGGGGTTGGGGGGTTCGGGGGGAAGGGGGGCGGCGGGGGGGGGCGGGAAACCCGAAG
>Ga0268262_10005003_pt1 | contig 13352 bp, 12 predicted proteins | sample TergutNc150P3_FD_190354 | JGI IMG/M metagenome (GOLD analysis project Ga0268262, IMG submission 190354) | Nasutitermes corniger P3 segment gut microbial community from laboratory colony in Florida, USA - Nc150 P3 (SPAdes) (version 2) | ecosystem: Host-associated > Arthropoda: Insects >... | reverse complement strand
GCGGGAACCGATGCCCGCATAATGAAGTTGAATATTCAATCTGGTCAAATAGTAAAAGAATGCTGGCATTTTCAGCAAACCACAACGGAGCGACCTTGCGTATTCGATGGAACATCGGATACCAAGAAATTTTTGAAAAAGCTGGGTTTCCCCGACGGATGCGGCATCGCAAGCGCTCCAAGTGTTTTTCAAAAACTTTGGCGTAAAGCGTTCGATGTCAATCGAACGCAACTTGGTATCAGGTAAAAAACGCCCTCTACAGAGGTGAAAAGAAAGCGAGAAATACTTTCACGTCTGTAGAGAAAAGCATTGGTGGTCCCGGAGCGATTCGAACGCCCGACCGCCAGATTCGTAGTCTGATGCTCTATCCAGCTGAGCTACGGGACCATTGACTGGTGTTATTTTACACGATTTTATGGTGGAACAGGTATCAATTCTATTTCTTTTGAATCAATTTGTCAGCGCCCGGGCCTTGTACGCCCTGGGGCTTTGTGTAACCACGCCTGACGCAGGTACCTTGCAATGTCCCGCCCTCGTCAACCACAAGTGACCCAACTTCGGCTTCGCCCTCTAGGCATCCGGTTCCATGTATTTCGAGACACTCGGATACGCGGAAAATTCCTTCCACATACCCGGTTACTATCAGGTGTTTGGCGTGTATTGTACCTTTTACCACTCCTGTCGTGGCTACCGTGACTTCACCTTCTGAATAGATAACGCCTTCCAGTCCGCCTTCAACTCTCAGGCTTTCTGTGCCTGCGTGAATTTCGCCTTTCCAAAGGCTACTACGGCTGAGGATTGAAATAACTGATGTGCTGTTATCGAACGATTTTTTCATCAAAGACTCCAGGGGCTGACAATGGCTTCAACTTATTTCAGGCCAGACAGCCATTGACGTTGAAGACGTAAGTAAGGGGTAGGGTTTACGGGCGATCCGTTTTTTCTGACTTCGTAATGCAGATGAGGTCCCGTGGTTCTGCCTGTGCGTCCCATGGTACCAATGATATGACCGCGCTCCACTTTGTTACCCTCACGAACATGAGCCGCATGCAAATGCGCGTACAGGGTTTCTAATTCAGGAGTGTGGCGGACTATCACGGTCATTCCGTAATTATCAATATGTTTTACGGTTGTGACGACGCCATTGGCGGTTGCCTGGACAGGAGTGCCAATCGCGTTGGCGATGTCTATTCCGGTATGGGTGGCCATTAAACCATCGCCGCCAGTGTTTGCGCGATGGAATGGGTCTATGCGCACACCAAAGCCTGAACTGATGTAACCGGTCGTAGGCTCAACGGACGGGGTGTTATTCCATCGTGAGATTACAGGCGCCATGCGACTCTGAAGATTTTTGATGCGCTCGCCGGCTACATTCAGGTCATTCTTTAAGGCACTTACTTTGTCTGAATCGGATGTTTTATCATTGCCTCCGACTTCGGAACCAACTTTGAAATCCGGCGCGGCAATGCGAGGGTCAATTTGTCTCATCAGATTATTCATCTGGGTGTTGAGAGTGTCCATTTCATTTTGCAGTTCTTCAGCTTGCTTTAAACTCTCCTTGAGCTGCTCTTGTTGTTGCCTTGTTTCTTCCTCAAGGGCGCTGTAATCCATTATCTTTTTTTTGGCCAAAAAGCCATAACCACTACCGCTGAGCGCGGCAATACCGATTACACACAGGATTCCGATAGTCCAGAAAGCGAGTTTGCGGCGTACAGTCAGCTTAAAGGTGCGCTCAGTAAACACCACCATGAGAGTCAGCAAACTGTCTGGGTTCGGATAGCTCACACGATCGGCCACCCGGCGACGCGATTTTCTAAACATAGTTATACACTAACACATTTCATTTACAATTTTAAAAAATTTAAATCTTTTTTGGCACGGTATCTACATATAGATAGGCAATATATTTGGACAAGTCAAGATGCAGGAAGCGCGGGTTCAAGTGTTTCGTAAAGAGGGAGGTAATTGCAAAACCCCGCTGCACGTCTGCTCCCGACCTTCCGCCGTCTCTGGCTGGATTTCACAACTTGTTTGTTGACAATGTTTTACGCCAGAGTCTGCTCCGGTCGGGCGCAGCCTACCAACTCCGTTGGACTTGCAAAACTGACGTTTTGCAAGTGGCTCGAGGGGAAAAGCCTCACGGCAATCAAATTGGCTATGAGGTATAGCAATTTCACTTTTTGTTGTCACAGTAGCTTTCGTCTACGCTTGTAATGAAGCTTTTAATATAGCCACTCGTTGTAAAGTCTTTGACGCTACACTGTAGCGTCAAAGCCAACAACGATTTGTCTATATTTATAGCCACTCGCCGTAAGTCTTTGACGCTGCTTATGCTTTGAGCCTCCAAAATGCTGGCGGCATTTGTGGCTGCACCGCAGCCCCAAACGCTCGCCGCATTAAGGAGTCTCCAAAGCCAACGTCGATTTGACTCCATTCATGGATAACCATGACTTGAATGGCTATAATTGCAAAACCCCGCTTGCACGTCTGCTCCCGACCTTCCGCTGTCTCTGGTCGGGCGCAGTCTGCCGACTCCGTTGGACTTGCAAAACCAACCGTTTTGCAAATGGCTCTATCTATAAGTGAAAATTATCTTTTTTCGTTTATTTGGAATAATATGCTCGAAAGTTCAATAATAGTCGGGTTCCACGCTCTTTTTTCGGCTGTCAGAATTTCAGGTTTCATTTTTGACAACGTATAAAAAATCAAATACCGGCCCTGACCATTATCCAATGTGCCAGAAATCCCAGCAGAAAAATTACACCGACAAAACTGTTCAATGTGAAGAATGCCTGATTGACTTTGTCCAGGTTTCCGTCTTTAACAAGCCATTGTTCCCTGAAAAGAATTAGGGCAACTGTTATCAGAGAGAGCCATGGCGGCAGGGTGACGTTCATTTCAGTCAGAAATAGCGCCCAGGAGGCGACCGCGAGAGTGTGACATGTCCTTGAAATGACAAGTGCTTTTTTGACGCCTAATATCGCGGGAATTGAATAAAGGCCTTTTTGTATGTCAAAGTCACGATCCTGCAGGGAGTAGATAATGTCAAATCCCGCTGTCCAGGCCAGAACACCTAAGGAGAGCCAATAGGCGGGCACTTCAACCCTGCCGGAAAGAGCAATCCAAGCGCCAAGGGGCGCGCATCCAAGGGCCAGCCCAAGAATAGCGTGTGAGAAGACTGTAAAACGCTTGGTCAAAGAATAGCCGAGCAAGAGGACAAAGGCGTATGGAGCCAGTTTGGCCGGAAGCGGGCCAAGCATTACCGCAGCCAATCCAAAAAGCGCGGCGGCTGTTCCGGTCATAAGCCAGGCCATCCATGGTTTCACACGTCCGGCGGGGATCGCTCTGTTTGATGTCCTTGGGTTCTCTGAATCCAAGTCGGCGTCCGCTACACGATTGAAAGTCATAGCCAGTGTCCTGGCTCCCACCATCGCAATTAATATCCAACAATACACGCGCCAGGATGTCGTTCTGCCTTTTGTGGCGGCCAAAGCGCCGATAAAGGCAAATGGCAGGGCAAAAACGGTGTGTTCGAACTTGATCATGTCAAATAGTTCGCGTGTATATTTCAGGCGAGCAGGCGAGGTTTTGGGTGCTTCGGCAGAATTATGTTCCATATTATTATTATAACGATTTTCGCTTGTATTGCTTGCTTACGGCGGACAAAGCCCGCTTGCAAGCAAGGCATAAAAGTGGAAATTGATAAGAACGTAATTTGGTATCAAAGCCCCTGCTAATTGTGGATACTGGGCTAGTCACCTGTGCTAACCTTCGATATGAACAGCACCCAGCAAAAACACTTGAGACCATTTTCTCCGCCCCGATGCCAAAGAATTTGGAATGTAGATGCGCCCAACAACCACTACATCACAGGACGAACAAAGGTACAAATCAGAAACTATGCAAAACGGTTCAGAAGAAAGTCCTGTCTTTGGTTCACAATACGACTTACGTTCTAAACCGTAAGAATAGACAGGTGATCACCAAAAACCTATACCTTACAGCGTACAATCCTTGATAACCACTTCTCGACCATAGGACAGGCCGCCGCCCTCTCGCGTATCTTTGCAATATTCGCCAACAGGATACGAATATCCTTTGGACATCAGCATTGTTTCAAACATTGCACACATACACGAAAAATTATTGCAAGGATACACGTCAATAAGGAATATTGCACAGATACACGTTCAGAACATCGGGTGAGCCTGTGAGTCCACGTGTATTTGTGCAATATACATTCGACCATAGGACATGTCGCCGCCCTCTCGCGTATCTTTGCAATATTCGCCAACAGGATACGAATATCCTTTGGACATCAGCATTGTTTCAAACATTGCACACATACACGAAAAATTATTGCAAGGATATTGCAGAGCATCTTTGAATTGTGGATTTCTGAGTTTTTCAACGTGCATATGTGCAATGTTATTCGTGTATATGTGCAATAATTTTGAATAGAGATCGTGTATATGTGCAATTTTGAGCAAGCGTATCTTTAAAGTACATGTAGTTTAAATATATAATAATAGATTTCCCATGTAGAGTGTTCAAAAAGCTGTGGATTAGTGGATTTCATATTCCAGATTTTTTTTGCCCGTACTCTGGAACGTAAAAACAGACAAGTAATTAGACGAAACTTGTGGCTTGCGCCGTACAATTTTTGATAACCGCTTCTAAAATAAGGAAAACGAGCAATGAAAAGAAAAACAACGAAGAAATTACGGGATTTCCCAGCCTTCGATGAATTAATGTCACTGTTCACCGACTACTCACCAAAGAAACGAAACAAGCTGACAAGGAAGTACCCGAAAACAATGGCCGAACTTAAAGCAAGGCATGACGCAGAAATGGAAGAATTGAGAAAAAAAATAAGGGAAGATATGCAAAATTGCTGTGAGCCTATATCAAACAATCAAACACTTTAAGACTTGTGAATCTTGTGGAATTAAGATATACTTAGTTCTCCAAAAACTTGATATAAGGGGAAAAAATATGAGAATTTACATGGATGCCTGTTGTTACATGCGACTAAATGACGAATCATTACATGAAAGAATCACAATAGAAACAATAGCCATCGTAAAAATCATCGAAATTTCGGCAAAAAGAAATTGGACAATAGTTTCAAGCGACCCATTAGACTATGAGATAAACAATGCAAAATATGGCTTAGACAAAGCCAGAACAACTTACAAAGAAGCAACAACAGAACACCTAACCATAACAGAAGAAACAAAATCCCTTGAGCCATACTACGAAGGAAACGGCATAGACCCAATGGATAGGATACATTTGTCTGTAGCACAAAAAAACCTCGTTGATATATTCCTGACAACAGATGCTACACTATTGAAACGAGCAACTAAAGCCCAAAAGCATATAGGAAATACCACAAAAATTGCAAACCCGGTAAACTTTCTAATGGAGATCACCAATGGCAACTAAAACAACCGAAACAACAAATAAGAGCAACCAGGGACAAGCAATAAAGGCTTGGGTAAACCAAACGCTTGCAAACACAGGAATCAATACTCCAAATAATGAAGAACTAGGACTAGGGTACCACGACTACACAGAAGCACGAAAACACATATACAAAGACAAATCAGCAGAGCAAATTCACAGAGAAATCGAAGAAATGAAAAAACCAACAGCCTAAACAAGAGAAATCCGCGAAGAAAGCCAAAAAACAGCGGGGTGAAATAGAATCCTTGTTCCGCTTTCTGGGCTGTGAAACCATTGAGGGCAGGGGTTTCATGGTGAATCCGTGAGCGAAATCCACAAAGCCTTTGAAGAGGCTGTTGACTTTTACCTAGACACTGAGCAGAACCCAGAAAAGCCATTTTCGGGGCGCATCACCCTCCAGTTGACGCTAGAATTACATGCAGAGATTTTCCGCAAAGCTCAAGAAGCAGGAGTGGACAGTTTTGACGAGTGGTTTGCCAACAAGGTCAAAGAGTCCGTTCTGCACCATGCCTGATGTTTTTCCGCATATGTAGCCATACGGCTGTCAACACAGATAGATGAGCCACTTGCAAAACGTCAGTTTTGCAAGTCCAACGGAGTTGGTAGGCTGCGCCCGACCGGAGCAGGCTCTGGCGTAAAACATTGTCAACAAACAAGTTGCGAAATCCAGCCAGAGACGGCGGAAGGTCGGGGGCAGACGTGCAGCGGGGTTTTGCAATTACCTCAGATATGTAGTTCCCCAAAAAAACGGTGACTTCCGTATTTTTGGCACATCAAGGCAGGATTTTTTTTGAAAAAAACTTCCAGTAACAACAATCAAATTTAAGTGTTACAATCTTTTTGCATTCGGCCTGGATTCAACTGGATCAAGGAAGGCCCCGAATCAATCGGTTTGTATCGTGTCGTACAAGTCGGGCAATCGGGTTTGCCCGATTTTTTATATTCATTTCGGACTTTCATGGACTTGAGAAAACTACAGCGTCCTATAGAAAACCAGCTTTCACTGTTGGGTTTTGAGTTGTTGCTACTTGAATCCGCTCATGAAGGCAGGGACGAATTGCTCAGGCTCTACGTAGATCATCTGGATCAGGACAGGCCGGTGACGCTGGATGACTGTGCCACCGTAAATAATGGCCTTTTGACATGGCTGGATGTTGAGTTTCCATCTCTGCGGGAAACAACCGGAATTGAAATCAGCAGTCCCGGGCTGGAGCGTCCGCTGGTGATTCCAAAGCACTATCGCCGTTTTATCGGCCATCTTTGCAAAGTGCGGACACACATGCCTTTAAATGGACAGAAAAATTTTAAGGGGTGGATCAATGCCGTTTCAGATTCATCCGTCACTCTGGAAGAAGACGGTATCATGAAACAGATACCGCTTGATCTGATTCAAAAAGCCAACCTGGCTCCTTTTGATGAAGATAATACACCAAAACCCAAGCATTCGCTGATAACCGAGCAGACAGGCGCAGAGAAAAGCGCCTCTGGGGAGGCATAGATGGCCCTCGTTAGTAACACTTTCTTTGACAGCGTCAAAATGATAGCCGCGGAAAAAGGTATTCCTGAAGAGGATGTTTTTAACGCTGTAGAAGAATCTCTGGTAAAAGCCGCCGAAAAGTATTTTCAAAGTCAGGATTTTTACGGAAACTTCCAATCCCAGATGGATAGGGATACCGGTGAATTTCATGTGTACGCGCTAAAAACCGTTGTTCAGGAAGTCGAGGAAGAAGACCTGGAAATCGGCCTGGAAGAAGCTCAGTCACTAAATCCGGATGCCGCGGAGGGAGACACCCTCTGGCTTCCTCAGGACACCACGCAATTAGGCCGCATTGCGGCGCAAGCAGCAAAACAAGTGCTTGTCCAGAAAGTACGCGAAGCCGAAAGAGAGCGTGTTTACACGGAATTTGTAAACCGTCTTGGTGAAATTGTCGTGGCCGAAGTAAAACGCTTTGAAAAAAATTCCATCGTTTTGGAAATTGATCGTGTTGAAGCAATGTTGCGGCGCTCGGAAGTTCTCCGCGGCGATCGCTTTGACAAAGGTCAAAGAATAAAAGTTGTTATTTCTCAAGTTGACAAGAGCGTCAAGGATCCGCAAATTCAGGTAAGCAGGACTGACCCAAGGCTTTTGATCAATTTGTTTGACAGCGAAGTCCCGGAAATCCATGACGGTACAGTCGTTATAAAGAGCTGTGTAAGAGAGGCCGGTGACAGAGCCAAGGTTGCCGTCCATAGCGTTGATCCAGATGTGGATCCCGTTGGTGCATGCGTTGGCCTAAAAGGCAGTCGCGTTCAGGCCATCATACGGGAACTGAAAAATGAAAAAATTGACATAGTTCGCTACGACGAAGACCCAACAAGGTACATAGCCCATGCTCTGAACCCCGCGAAAACCCAGCGCGTAACGGTTACAGATATTGACCGCCGCAGAGTCGAAGTAATTGTTGATGATGATCAGCTCTCAGTAGCCATTGGCAAGAGAGGACAAAACGTGCGCTTGGCGGCAAAACTGACCGGATGGAACATTGATGTCCGTAGCGACACGGAAAAACGCCAGGAAGTTGTTGATAATATGGGAAACGCTCTGCCGGAACCTGCTTTGTATTCCCCGGAAGAACATACCACAGCCTCCACTCTTATTAATGAATTTGGAGAAGTTGAGGGCCTTAATGAACAAATCGCAACAAATCTTGCCAACGTAGGCTTTCTTGATGCCAAATCCCTGTACACTGTTACTGTTGAGCAACTGCTTAACGTGGATGGTGTTGATCAAGAATTGGCATTTCGCTTAATAGACGCTGCACATGAGAGGTTTGATGGCTGACAATACATAAATCTGGCTTCCTTTTCAGTTGCAGAGTATGTTTTGCAACTGTTTCATTTTTCAACTTCCCCGACTTGAGGTTTTTCGTTTGCGCATAAATCAGTTAGCCAAAGAAATTGACGTTAGCAATAACGCCATTATTGAATATCTCGAAAAACGTGGCATTACAGGGAAAAGTCATAGCTCCAATTTAACCGCGGAACAAGAATCGGACATTCGCCAGCACTTTAAAACCAACAAAAAGAGCGAAGAAGAATCAAAGCCACTTGGCGTTCACCCCGCAACGGCTCCCGTACGGGTGGTCAAGGGAACTCCGGTGTCCAGTCTGCCATCCGGTTCCGTTTCTGTCACACCTCAACCATCATCAGCGCCACCGGTACTGGTGAAAAAAATTGAACCAGCAATCCCACCTCTTGTTGAACCCGAAGCCACTGTGCAACCAGGACCCATGCAAACAACAGCACCGACAAATTCGGCACCATTGCCCGCGCTAACTCCAAGTTCGCCCAAAGTAATACCGCCGCCAATCCCCACATCTTCGCCAAGCGAAACATTCTCTAAATTAAGGGTTTCCGCAACACCGCCCACAATCCCAAAACCTCAGGAACCTGCCAGGTACATTCAGCTTCCCCAGACTCCCGCGCAAAAGTCAAAACCCGAAGTTGCGCCCAAACAGGATCTCCCGAAACCGACAACTCCTAAGCCATTGATTCAGAGGCAGGGGCAGGGTACTCCGCATTCACATTCCAAAAAACATACCAAAGTTCAGCGATCCGGTGAGCCTCCGCAGGGGAAAACCGTTCTTCGCATGGCCACAAATACCGGCAAAGGGGAAGTCAAAATCGAATCGCCAACTCCGACAACCCCTTCCCGCAGAACCTATATACCTCCCAGCATTTCTCAGTTACAGCCGGAACAAGGGTTTACACGAATCAAAATGGCTGACGAGCCAGCCTTGCCCGCCAAATCTCAAGAGCCGGCCCGCTACATTCAACTGCCACAAACAAGACCCTCCGGCGGGGGCAGAACCCAATCCGGAGGTCACACGAGTCAAACAAGACGTCCGGCCGGACACGGAACCCGCCCAGGCGGAGGAACTCATTCAGGCGGCCACGGAGGACGTACCGGAAGTAGTGCTGTACGACCCGGAGGCGGATCACGACAGGGAGGAACCCAAGGTAATCGTACTGGAAGCGGCCCGCGTCCAGGCGGACTTGGCAATCGTCCCCCCTCTTTGAGTTCCATCCCCATCCCGGATCCCAATTCCACCAAAGGCCCTGGACGCGGAGGACACTTCACAGGCAAGAAAAAGGTCGATAAACACAACCGCTTTGACCAGGAAAATGAAGCCCTTGAATTTAAACTCAGACAGCCTCGGTCACGGGCACAACAAGTCGCCGCGGAGTTTATTGAAGACGAAATTGGCATCGCCATGCTCTCGGAAGGCGTTACAGTCAAAGAGCTTGCTGAAAAATGCAACCGCCCCGCCAAAGATGTTGTCGCCAAGCTCCTGCACCGCGGAATATTCGCAACCATCAATCAACCGCTGGATACAGAATTGGCTAAAGAACTCGCGCGTGAATTCGGTTATATCGCCGATATTGTTTCCTTTGAAGAAGACTTGCAGCTTTCACAAGAGGAAAATGTCGGCGCAGCTATGGGCGACAGACTCCCGCGTCCGCCTGTGGTCACAATCATGGGCCATGTGGATCACGGTAAAACTTCACTGTTGGATGTCATAAGAAAATCCCGCGTGGCGGAAGGCGAGGCTGGCGGAATCACCCAAGCGATTGGAGCATATCGCGTTGATGTCAAGGATCAGGAAGGCAATGACAGGTATGTAGCTTTTATTGACACACCCGGACACGAGGCATTCACCAAGATGCGCGCCAGGGGCGCTAAAGTTACGGACATTGTAATTCTTGTGGTGGCCGCTGATGACGGTGTCATGCCCCAAACCATAGAAGCCATTAATCACACCAGAGCCGCGGATGTTCCAATGGTTGTTGCCATCAATAAAATAGACAAACCTGGAGCAGACCCGGACAAAGTGATGCAAATGCTCATGTCTTACGGCGTACAGGTTGAAGCCTATGGAGGTAACGTACCAAGCGTCAACGTTTCCGCCAAAGCCAAAATTGGTCTGGAAGAACTTTTGGAAACCGTCCTTCTTGTCGCCGACCTCAAAGATCTGCGCGCTGTTTATAATTGTCCCGCTGCGGGCAGTATACTGGAAGCCAAACTCGATCGCGGACGCGGCCCTGTAGCCACTGTTCTTGTGCAGCAGGGCATCCTCAGGGCCGGTGATATTTTTGTTGCCGGCGCGACAATGGGTCGTGTTCGCGCGATGTTTGACGACAGAGGCGCGCGTATTGATGAAGCAAGTCCATCTATGGCCGTGCAAATCCTTGGCTTCGAGTCAGTACCTGTATCCGGCGACAATTTCATGGTAGTCGAAGACGAATCAAAAGGCCGGGCAATAGTTACATTCCGTCAGGAAAAGGCCAAAGCAGCAGCCCAAGCCAAACAACGCGTCACTCTAGAAAACTTTTTCAGCACTCTCAAGGAAGGTCAGTTCAAGGAATTACCGCTCATCGTTAAAGCTGACAACCACGGTTCCGTGGAATCATTGCTTGGCAGTTTGGAACGTTTAAGCACTGATAAAGTCCGTGTTCGCATCATCCATGCCGCCGTCGGCACAGTAAACAAAAACGACATCATATTGGCCGAGGCTTCCGATGCCGCCATCATTGCCTTTAACGTCAACTCCGAGCGCGAGGCGGAAGAACTATCAAGAGAAGGCGGTATTGATATACGCAACCACACAATCATCTATAAGGTTACAGAAGAAATCACCAACGCAATGGTTGGTCTCCTGGACGCAACAGAAAAAGAGATTATCCAGGGACACGCCGAAGTCAGACAGATTTTCAAAGTACAAAAATCATCAGTGGCCGGAAGTTATATTCAGGACGGATTTGTAAAGCGGGCTTCACTGGTGAGGGTAAGGAGAAAATCAGATGTCATCTTTGAAGGTTCCATCAAAGCCCTAAGGCGCTTCAAGGACGATGTTTCCGAGGTCAAGACGGGGTTTGAATGCGGTATTCAGCTCGATGGATTCGACGCTATTGTTGAAGGGGACACATTCGAATTTTTCATAAAAGAAAAAGTCGCCGCAACAAGTCTGAACTAATCCTGATTTGAAGCACTATAGTTTTTTAAATTATCATGATGAAACATTGGCCACAGAATCAACATCTATCCTCTGAGGTGAACTGATGAAACGCGGTCGTGGATTTACCTTGATAGAAATCCTGATAGCGCTGACCATCTTGGCAATGTTGTCAACGCTTGGCATCGCAGGCTACCGTCATCATCGCCGCAGCGCGGCTGAAACCGTACTGGCGGCAAATCTGCAAATTATGAGACACGCCATAGAACAGTACAAAGCCGACCGGGGTAAATACCCTGCCAGTTTAGATGACCTGTGGCGCGAAGCCTCAAAGCGTTATCTCCAATCCATCCCCATGGATCCTATTCTCAGGTCTTCCAATATGTGGGTAGTCGAAATGGAGCCACCCGATCCAGATAGCCCGGACGGCGAAGTTGGTATTTCCAATGTTCGGAGCGGAGCCGATGGGGTTGACTCTGAAGGCAAGCCCTACAGCGATTACTAACATGGCAAAAAGTTACCAAGTCATATTAGATGCAATCTCAGTCGTAATACTTGCAATTTGGCCTGTGCTTGCAGTCGTTCATTTTTTCTTTAGCGCCACTCTCACTCTTTACCACATAAACATCGCGGCATGGATAGCCTTTGGTCTCTCCCTCCTTTTATCGGGATTGCCGCGCTGGCTTTATGATAATACCGATACGGAGATCATCGGCCCATTCAGGCTGTGGGTTGCGGCCGGCACAACCGCCCTCATTATCTGCATAGCCAGCTCTTTTATAGCCGCGCCAAAAATGGAAGCCATCACTCAGAAACTGTCGGCCAACCAAAACATATCCGTGCAACAACGCGACTCACTCGCGCGCGACTATGCCAAAGCAAAGAATATTTCCACCCAGTTTTCACTTTTCAGGATCGTACTGGCGGTGGGCATGGCACTTGGAGTAAAAAAACTAAAACTGCCCCGGGGCTGAAGCTGGGTTGCGTTGAATTGACATCATATGGAGCCACTTGCAAAACGTTAGTTTTGCAAGTCCAACGGATTTGGTAAGCTGCGCCCGACCGGAGCAGGCTCTGGCGTGAAACATTGTAAACAAGCAAGTTACGAAATCAAGCCAGAGACAGCGGAAAGTCGGGAGCAGACGTGCGGCTGGGTTTTGCAATTAATACCAAATTGCGTTCGATTGACATCGAACGCTTTACGCCAAAGTTTTTGAAAAACTGGGAAACCAAGCTTTTTCAAAAACTTGCGGGCATCGGTTCCCGCTGCCTAATACCAATTTGCATCCCTATGAATGCAAATTGGTATTACTTCACTATAGTAGGCAGTACCGATTGCTGTTTCTGCTTGGTTTGCAAGAAATGGACTGAATTTGCAGATTTTAAGAAAAAATTGCAAGATCGGGTTGGAAATGAGGTTAGCAATAGTCAATTAGGTAATTCCTAAAATTAAACTGCTTGAAAATATTATTTATGAATAAATATTTAATAGTTAATTTGAGTTTAACTGAACTATCTTTAGGCCATTTGGCAGAATTCGCTATAGTTGAATTAGGAACCACTTGCAAAACCTTAGTTTTGCAAGTCCAACGGAGTTGGTAGGCTGCGCCCGACCGGAGCAGGCTCTGGCGTAAAATATTGCCAGTAAACAAGTTACGGAATCCAGCCAGAGACAGTGGAAGGTCGGGAGCAGACGTGCAGCGGGGTTTTGCAATTACCTCTTAGAACTTATCCGTAAATAATATTAATTTCAGTTTTTATTTTTCGGAAAGCAATGATGGAAGCGGCTAAATGATGTAAGGCTAGAAAAGAGCGTTCCAACTTTTCATAGCGCACCAGGAGTTTACGGAATCTGTTGAACCAACTGTGTGCGACTTCCACTATCCACCG
>Ga0268262_10005002_pt1 | contig 13352 bp, 11 predicted proteins | sample TergutNc150P3_FD_190354 | JGI IMG/M metagenome (GOLD analysis project Ga0268262, IMG submission 190354) | Nasutitermes corniger P3 segment gut microbial community from laboratory colony in Florida, USA - Nc150 P3 (SPAdes) (version 2) | ecosystem: Host-associated > Arthropoda: Insects >... | reverse complement strand
GATTAACGGGCTTATGGAGAGCATAGCCAGCCAGACCAACCTTCTTTCGATGAATGCCGCGGTTGAGGCGGCGCACGCCGGAGAGGTAGGAAAAGGCTTCGCGGTAGTCTCCCAAGAAATCCGTAAACTGGCGGACAGTTCCAGCGAACAGTCCAAAACGATTGCCAAGGCACTGAAAAAAATAGCGAAATCAATTGGTAAAATTACAGACTCCACGGACAGGGTTCAGGCCAGATTCGAGGCTATTGAATCGGGCGTAAAGATTGTTTCGCAGCAGGAAGAAAATATCCGAAACGCCATGGAGGAACAGGAACAGGGAAGCAGACAACTCCTTCAAAGCGCGGGCGATTTGAACGAGCTTACCCAAAAGGTAAAGAGCGGTTCCGAGAAGATGCTGAGCGGCAGCCAGGGAGCGATGAATGAAAGCCAGACCTTTAACCGGAACCTTGAGATGATGTCGCAGGAAATAGCAGGCGGTATGAACGAGATGGCCACAGGCGCGGATCAGATAAACATAGCGGTACACCAAGTCAATGAGATGACCCAAAAGAACCGTGATGCCATTAACAATCTGCTAAAGGAAGTCTCGCGGTTTAAGGTGGAGTAAAATGATTCATTGAAGAATTGGCTGTAATATATTCAAGGAGTTAAAAAAATGATTAATAAACTTTATTCGGAAATTGAAACTATACTTTCAAAAATTGACTTTAATATAATTTGGCATGGTTTTTCCTGTGGCGATTTTGCTTTATACAATCAGGAAACTGTATACTTAAAAGATAAAACAATCCCATGGGATCAACGTTTTTTGGGTAATACTGTAATTGATTTCGATGGTAATTATATCGCAATTTGGGAATTAGAATCAATACAAAATAATGACTCGGAATATTTGGCTGCTGATATGGTACATGAAATGTTTCATGTACATCAAAAACAAAAAAATGAAACTCGTTATGCAGATGATTTGGAATTATTGGCATATCCTGACAATTTGAATAATTACCGCTTAAAAATGCTGGAAAATGAACTATTGGTTAAGGCATTTTCCGAAGATAATTTACCGGCATTAAAGCAGTTTATAAACATCAGGAATGCCAGAATAAATATAATTGGTGATATAATATATCAGGAATTTCGCGCTGAAACGATTGAAGGCATGGCGGAATATGCCGGTCTTATATCATTACAACAGATAAATCCGGATAAACATAAAAACCGTTTGGAAGAACATATTTCCAAATTAATGGATCAAAAGGATTTGATATATGATACGCGGCGTTTGGCTTATTATTCAGGATCTATTTTATGTTTAGCATTAAAATTATTGAATATTGATTTTTATCATGAATTGTCTGAAGAAAAAACCTTGTTTGAAATTATTAATAATGCTTCAAACGAATTTATGACTGGATATAATGAATATATCAGAAACAAAAAGTCTAAATTCGATGATTTCTTAAAAAGTCATTTAGAAATAACTCAATGTGATGAATATATTTGTGGATATGATCCAATGAATATGATACGGTTAGGAAATAAGATTCTATGTTCTCATTTTGCAATGATTGGAAATAATTTTATAAAAGGACCTGTATTAATTAACTTAAAACAAGGCTCAACAAATCATGCTGAATCATATATCAAATAAAAAATATGAGAGCTATATTTTCCCGATTTCTTTGTTTTTAATAACCGTGATAATTTTACTGAATGTTTTAATGTGTATCAGGTTTGTGAATTTCAGCGGGATGCTTATTCAGCAAAAGCTCGATTTGTGCAAAAACTCTCTTGATCTTTTTCTCAGCCATAGCTGGAACAAATCCATATTAGCGGCTATCGAAATGTCAAAAAACCCGGATGCGATTAAGGCTATCAGGGAGAGAGATACCGGAAAAGGTATACGGGTTTTCACAGAGGCTCTCGGCGTTTATGGCGTGAACTATTTCACGGTCACGGACGAAAACGGCTACGCGATTTGCCGAACCCATGAACCGGAAAGATTCGGCGATTCACTCGCTACCCAGGCGAATATTATCAACGGAATGCAGGGCAGGATTTCCACATTCTACGAGCCGGGCAATATCGTAATGGTTTCAGTGCGGACCGGGACCCCCGTTTTTGACGACGACGGTTCGCAAATTGGCATAATCGTCGCGGGTGTAAGAGTCGATACCAGCGAAACCGCTGGGGATTTGAAGGAAATACTCGGCGCCGAGGTTATGGTTTTTTACGGCGATAAAGAAATATCCACTACCATAACCAAAAAAGGAAAATTATTGGAAGACGAAACGGTTCCGCCGGAAATCAGGAAAATAGTTTACGACGATAAGCGCACTTTCTCCGGAACGGTGAAAGTCGCGGGCACGGATTTCACGGGTTATTATTTGCCTATATTGAACTCGCAAGACCAGGTCTTTGCCGCCATTTTTGTCGGTATCCCTCAAGGTGATTTGAACAGGGAAATTAATCTTATGTTTGTTCAAACGCTGCTTATAGGCGTAATCAGCGTCATTCTGTCGATTGTTTTACTGCGGGCCTTAAGGGGTGCGATATCGGCAAGTCTTGCAAAAAGTAACTTCCTTGCCAACATGAGCCATGAAATCCGCACCCCAATGAACGCTATCATCGGCATGGTAGCGATAGGCAAGAACGCCCAGGACAGCGAACGCAAAAATTACAGTTTCAATAAAATAGAGGAAGCGTCCAAACATCTGCTCGGGGTAATCAACGAAATTTTGGATATGTCCAAGATAGAAGCGAATAAGCTCGAATTGTCACCGGAATCTTTTAGCTTTGAGAGAATGCTCCGCAGAGTCGTCAGCATTATAAACTTCCGGGCGGACGAAAAGAAGCAGACATTTACAGTGCGGATAGACAGTAAAATACCCAAAAACTTAATCGGGGACGATCAACGTATAGCGCAGATTATTACCAATCTATTGGGTAACGCTGTTAAATTTACGCCGGAGGGAGGAAGCATAGGGCTTAACGCCGCCCTTTTGAGCGAGGAAAACGGCGTTTGCCTGTTGGAACTAAAAGTTACCGACAGCGGCATAGGCATGACGCCTGAGCAGCAAGCCAGGCTGTTCAGCCCGTTCAATCAGGCGGATAACAACATCTCCCGCAAATACGGCGGAACAGGTTTGGGGCTCGCCATTTCAAAGAGCATTGTGGAAATGATGGGCGGTACAATTGGCGTTGAGTCAAAACCCGGAATGGGCTCGGTTTTTACGTTTACCATCAAGGTAAAGCGGGCGTCGAACTTTCAGTTCGCAGACGACGATACAGGATTAACCAATCTAAAAATAAACAGGGAAAATGTGCGTATTCTGGTGGCGGACGATGACCAGAGCGTTTTGGTTTATTTCAAGGAAATTACAGACAAGCTGGGGCTTTACTGCGATACCGCCACGAACGCCGCCGAAGCGCTTAAACTGGCTGAGGAAAATGGTCCTTATAATATTATTTTTATTGACTGGAGAATGCCGGAAACTGACGGCATAGAGCTTGCGAAAAAACTCAGGGAAATGAAACAGGAAAACAGCGAAAATGTCCTTATTATGATTTCTTCCACAGAATGGCAGTTTCTCGAGAAGGAAGCCAGAAACGCAGGCTTTGACAAATTTTTATCAAAGCCCTTGTTACCATACGACGTAACTGATGTTATAAGCGGTATATTGGGGATTAACCAGATTGCGCCGGAAAGCAATTTGCAGTTGTACTCAGGCATTTTTAAGGGCAAAAGCGTATTACTGGCGGAGGATGTGGATATTAACCGTGAAATTATTCAAATGCTGTTTGAAAATACGCTGTTGAATATAGACTACGCCGTCAACGGAGAGGAGGCGGTAATGATGTTTTCAACGGCACCTGATAAGTACGACCTGATATTGATGGACGTTCAAATGCCTGTGGTTGACGGCTACGAGGCTACACGGACAATCAGGAAGCTTGATTTTCCGACAGCAAAGACCATACCAATTATTGCAATGACGGCAAATGTTTTTAAAGAGGATATAACAAATTGCATGCAGGCTGGAATGAACGACCACATAGGAAAGCCTATTGAGCCGGAAGTGCTTTTCGAAAAATTAAGGCGTTATCTCTTTTAACCGTTCAGGATGTATTAGGGAAGGAGGGTAAGAAAATGAAAAACATGATCATAATTTGTGCGGTATTTATGTTATTTTCCTGTGTTAATCTGTCAGAATTCACAGTTCAGGTGAAATTTGATCAAAAAACTTTTATTGAACAAAGGCAGCTCTGGCAAAAAGCAAACATAAAAAATTACCAATACCAATTATCAGCTATCGGATTTATCTATTATTATGGAACAATATTTGTTGAAAATGGCAGAATTAACAAAGATGTGGCATCTGTTGAGAATTCCAATATTGAGAATTTTATGAATTATTCAACAATTGATGATATTTATAAGACAATTGAGGAAATGTATAATTCTTATAATAATACCAAACAATCGAAAAAGGATGTGTATTGCACCGAAATCAAAGTGGAATATGATAAAATGAAACATATTCCAATAGATATAATTTACAGCTATTATGCCCCATCTGATGTAGCGCATGATGGGACATTTCATTATAGAATTGCAGAATTTAACGAAAGAGATTAATGGAAACATATGAACCCATAAATAATTTTGTGTAAAACGCTATACTGCCAAGGAGAGGAAGTATGGCAATCACAAAAGAAGTGTTGGACGAGCTGCTGAAAGACTGCCGTAAACGGCGACACTGCCGTCATTACCGACTTTGGCAACAAGGGTTCACCATGGCCGGACGGAAGGAGAATATATTTTTATATTGAGAGCAAGAGTGAGGGTTCTTGTACAAGGATAGAGTAGGCGCGACAGAGTTATTTTGCATAAAAACCAGGATATATGGCATAGGTTCTTGCATATGTGTTAATATTAAGTTTAGGTTCTATCTGTGACAAAGATATATTACTTCAGCGGCACCGGTAATAGCTTATGGTCGGCAAAAAGAATATCGCGAATAATCGGTGAACCTTGTGAATTGTATAATATAGGTCTTGAGGCTGAAAAAGCCGAAATAATAATTGACGCGGAAGCGGTGATATTTGTGTATCCTTCGTATGCTTATGGGCTGCCTCTGATAGTCCGCCACTTTGCGAAAAAGGCTGTTTTTAGCACGCCGTATCTGGCGGCATTTGTAACCTACGGTTCTGATCCCGGGGGCACACAGGCGGAATTAAGCAGGATACTAAAAAAGAAAAATATCGGCTCGTTTTACTTTGGTAAAATTCCAGCGGTTGAAAATTACATTCCCGTCTTTGGCCCGCCCAATGACAAGAAAATCGCGGAACGCTCAGCCATGCAGGAAAAAGAGACTGAAAAAGCCGCACGCTATGTAATTGAAAGACAGACAAACAGAGTTTATACTTTTCGCCCGCTGTCTTCCTTTATTTCGTTTCTTTTTTCGCTCGGAGTAAAAATATTTTTCAGATATTACAGGGTAAGCGATAAATGTAACGGCTGCGGTATCTGCGAAAAAGTTTGCCCGGTCGCCGCTATAGAAATTAATGAAAAACGCCCCAGCTTCAGCGGCAAATGCGAAAATTGCTCGGCTTGTATAAACATCTGCCCATTACGCGCCATTCAGTTCGGACGCGCAAAATTCGGCACCCGGGGATATTATCATCCGGATATCAGTATTAAGGAACTCGGCAGGGCAGCAGGAAAATAAAATTTTTCTGAAAATAACCATGTGTTGCCCATTGTCAATGATTTCCCAAAAATGGTTTTGGTACTTGAGGTAAGCCAAACCATTGGGCAATATCGTTATATTGACTGGCAATCTTTTGAGCTGTTTCTATTCCGCGTTTGATTTTACAAGCTTTTTTGTATAACGCAGAATTTTCATCGGTTAATTCGTCACAAATATCTTTTAGCCGAATGGCTAGTCCCTTTCTTTTGACCTCAGTCTTTATTTCAACAGGAACCTCAACGGCCGTTTCCGGAACAAGATTCCGTACTTGCTCTATTTCTTTTGCAGCTTGTAACAAATCGTCCGCATCAGCGTCTGGCTCCTGTTTGTCTGTCTGCAAACTACGAGCTAGCCTGTTTAGATCGCCTTGCAAACTGATCGCACAGTCATGGAAATTGAAATTGTTGGTAATAGAATGGTCATCCATAGTATTCCCTTTACCAAATTGAATATTTCCGCTTGGTTCGTTAACAATAATTAACTGTCCAATATTTATGGAATATCTCTGCGCTGTTTTACCTAATTCATCCAAAGGAATTCTTCTTTTGTTGCGAGTATCAAGAAGAAACGGATACGCCGCTCTTAAATGTTCAATTATATTCTCTCCAGATACCATTTCCGGTTTTTTATCTTCAAGCGGCATTGATAATTCGCTCTCTTCTGATTTTTCGGGTAAAAACACTTCATATAATAAATCCGGCTTGATAACCATATAATCATCAAAAATAGCCATTATCGTTTTGCGTAAGCTCGCTATATACTCTGTTTTCTCAGGACCTTTAACAGAGACAGTAATGCTTCGGTTTTCTTCAATAATAAGCGCGATAGTCTCGCCGCTGCCCTTATATTTTAATGCCGCGCCCTTGCGCCACAATAAGCTTTCATTTTCGAAAACTTCATTGCTGCGCTGGATAATAATACGCGCTGTGAAACTGGGCGGCAAGACTTTATCAACAACAAAACTCATTGTCAGCCGATCCTTGGGATCATCAAAGACCGGTAATCCATCCGGCCTGTCTATCGGTAATATTCCGGGTATAAAAATTTTTTCATTGTTTTCGAAATAAGCCAATTCATATAATTTCATCAGCCTGAATAAAAACGCCACTTTCTCACGGGGATATTTATAGCGCCTGTCATTTTTTAATATTTCTGTACCCCTTGACGTAGTGAGTATATGCTTGTGCTCATTATAGCTTTGGTTGATAATTTTATATATACCATTGGTGATCCAATCAGGGTTGAGGACAAGCATATTGAAGTCATCCATCTCCGGTTTGTTATACCAAAGGCAAATGCCAAGGGTATGTAAGTCATTCAAAATATCCTTCATACGTTCGGCGGATGCACCGCAATTTTGTGCAATCTCGTCAAATTCATTTCGCGTAATATGCGGGGATTTTGTCTTGTCAAAATGTTCACGCAGTTTATTCTTTATATTATACGCTTCCATTGAAACAACCTGGCTGTTCCATGAAGGGTTATTGCACACCGTTTCCATTACTGTTTGGCAGAATTTTTTCATTTGTGTTTTATCATCATTGCCTATATCTACACGATAATAACCCACAATCGAAGGATATTCATTTTTCAGGGTCTTTTCCGCAATGTCAGCTCTATGGCAATCTTTTTCATTTATCAGGAATAATACCGGTGAATCATCGCCGTGTATGCGTATCTGTTCCAGCCAATAAGCGGGATCATTGTCGCGTTCTATGCGTCCGTTATACACATATATGTACAGGCACCTTGCTGACATAAAACAACGATGTACCGCGTGGGTAATTGAGTGCCCCGCGAAATCCCAAATATGCGTATTCACATAAGCGCCGTCTTTACTCTTGAAGCGCCAAAGGGATGTTACCACGCCTTCGGTACTTTCATATTCATTTGGCATTTCCGCGTCAATTTTAAGCAATCTTCTGGCAAGGCTTGTCTTACCTGCGCCTTTTTCACCCAGAATTATAATACGCGCTTCGTTAAGCCGTTCTACATCTACTCCCAACCCTTCAAGATAACGTCCTACCGCAGCCGCGCCTTCGGCCTTAATCTCGTCAGGTACACCAAGATGGCGTTCAAGCTGTTTTTTGTCAATGTTAAAGCCGTTATTGAACAAGCGTTCATAAAATTGGGCCCAATAAGCGCAGCCAATGCCTTTTAAATCCTCCTGGAATTTATCCCATAGTTCGTAATATCTTCTAATATCGTGATTGCACTCATCCAGCCTATTTTTCTTTATAGCCTCAATGTCATCAAAGAAAATACTCTTTAAGTTAAGGATTTTGATCTTGAAGGCGCCATCGGTGGCATAGGCGGCGACATCAGCGGCATCAGCGACGGCCTTGGCGGCGGCTTTAGCGGCATTGGCTGCTTCGGCGATTTCGGCTGCATTGGCAGTTTCTGCGGCTTTAGCGGCGACCTTGGCGATGGCATAGACGACGGCATAGGTGGCTTTGGCGACACAGGCGGGATCGGTGGCTTTGGCGCTGGCATCAGCGACGGCATAGGCGGCTTTGGCGGCATAGGCGGCATAGGCGGCATAGGCGGCATAGGCGGCATAGGCGGCAACATTAAGCACTGGTAACACACTGGCATCCAGTGCATTAAAGATACTGTATAAATATTTTTGCCTGTTTCCTATCGGCCAATAAGCGAAATCTCTCTCTACACTCAAAAATGGCAGTGCGCGCAGGCCGCAAAGCCAGGCAAACTGGCACAGTTGTTTATGATTTAGACCGATCAGCTTTTCCCTTATTTGGTCCTCAAATGCCATACCGATTTCCCTACTTTATTATTATATAGCATTTTTTTATTTTTGAACATAGGAAGGTCAAAAGGTAGCCATAGCCACGCTCAGTGCCAGCAGAATTCGTATCGGTCTTCTTTATTATACTGGAGTTACTATAATTCAGTAAAAATTCAGACATAGTTCACCTAGCGTTCACATTAACAGGCTATTATGTTGTTTTTTTTATTGATATCAGAAATAAAAACACGGTATAGTAATTGTATTCTGAACCAAATAAGAACCGAAGGTAAAAAAGATGCAGAATATTTTCAGACGGCGAGAAAAAAAGTACCTTATCACAAGCGAGCAGGGGGCGGTTTTACAAAAGCTTGCAAGCCGGTACACGGAAATAGACCAGCAGGGCGAGTATCTTATAAGGGACTTGTATTACGACACGGATAACTGGGACATAATCTGCAAATCCACAGAAAAGCCATCATACAAAGAGAAGCTGCGCCTGCGGCTTTACGGCGAGTACAACAGCGAATCCCAGGGCTTTTTGGAAATGAAGAGGAAGCTCAACGATATCGTATATAAACGCAGGATTGCTTTTCCTGTCGGCGAATTGAAGAACCGCCGCGTTAGTGAAATCGTTTCTGCGGACGGTTCCCAAATATCACGGGAGATAAATTATTTTCTGCAAATCAATCCGGTATCGGAAAAAATCCACATCGCCTATAAAAGAACCGCTTATAACGGCATTGAAGGCAACGGCTTGCGTATTACATTCGACAGGGACATCGCCTTTCATTTATATTCCTTGAATGATGGTTGTTTTGGCGAAAATAATGCTGATAGCGGCTATCAAATTCTTGAAAAAACCCAGATGCTAATGGAGATAAAAACTACGGGAGCTATACCTTTATGGCTTACCGGTATCCTTAGCGAAAACAATGTTTTTCCGATATCTTTTTCAAAATTTGGCGTTTGCTATGCCAGGCATATTTCAAAATGGCAGAGCCTGGAGGGGCGTAAAAATGTCGCTTAACACAATTACCGCAAGTGTATTCAACGGGAGCCTTACGCTGCAAGGCATGGTTCTCTGCACTGTTTCATCATTAATCTTCGGCTTTGCCATAGCGGGAATCTATATGTTCAAAAACAGTTACAGCCGAAGCCTGGCTACGACATTGGTTCTGTTACCCGCTATTGTGCAGGTTATCATCATGCTGGTGAATAAAAATATCGGCGCAGGGATTGCCGTAGCCGGGGCGTTTTCGCTGGTTCGTTTCCGTTCCATTCCGGGAACCGCAAGGGAAATCGGCTCGCTGTTTTTCGCCATGTCCACGGGTTTTGTAACAGGGCTTGGCTACATATTTTACGCTTTTGTGTTCCTGCTGTTTATCGGGGGGACATCTATACTTTTGACACAGCTATCTTTTGGCGATGACGGGAGTATCCGCTTTTTAAAAATAAAGATCCCCGAGAACCTGGATTACGAAGGTCTTTTTGATGATATTTTCGCAAAATACGCCAGCAGCGTCAGGCTGGAAAAAGTTACAACCACCGATATGGGCAGCCTCTTTGAACTAACCTACATTGTTCGCCTGAAATCATCATCCAAGGCGTTAATTGATGAGCTGCGCTGCCGCAACGGCAACCTGAATATCACGCTAAGCCGTAATCGTACAGGAGAGGAATTATAAACATGAGGAAAATTTTGTTGTTCACAATGGCTTTGAGTTTGACGCCGGTATTCGCCGCCGGCTCCCAGGAAAACACAAGCGCCGATTACAAACAGGCTGTATTTACAAACCGAATGTGCCGTATCACCTCAGGCGGTACATACGTTTTTTCCGGAAAGCAGGAAGGGCAGATATTTATTCAGGCCGCAAAGAACGATGTCGTGGTATTGGTGCTTGATAACCTGACCCTCCATAACCCGAACGGCCCCGCCATATACGCGCCGCGATCCAAAAGGGTGGAACTGATTTTACCGGATGGATCGGTAAACACAATTTCCGACGGCAAGCATTCAAACGATAATAGTAACGAAAACAGCGCCGTAATTTTTGTCCAGAACGATTTGGTTATATCATCCAACGGAGCAGGAAACGGCACGTTAAATATTACAGGCAATTTCCAGCACGGCATTCGCGCCCAGGATACTCTCACAATAAAAAGCGGCGTATTTAAAATAAAAACGGTCGGCGACGCGCTGCGCGGCCGAGACGCCGTAATCATCGAAGCGGGAACTTTTTTGTTGACTGCCGGAGGCGACGGCATACAGTCCAATAACGATGTCAACGCTGAACGTGGTTACGTCACCATTAATGGCGGCGCCTTTACGATTAATGCCGGAGATGATGGCGTACAGGCCGAAACCGCCGTTACCATCAATGGTGGCAATATGGCAATCACGGTGAAAGACGACGGCATCACGGCCAAAGGTTCCGTCTTAATAACAGGCGGCATAATCCATATCACAGAGTGCTATGAGGGCATAGAGGGGCTTAATGTTACCATTACCGGCGGAGACATAGATATTTTTTCGCGGGATGACGGCATTAACGCCAGGGAGTACGGGATCGCCAATGCACGTGGCAGGTTTATGATGGGCCGCCGCCCGACAAATGAAAATATATATGTACGCATTACAGGCGGCAATATATATGTCCAGGGCATGACAGACGGCATTGACTCCAATAACAATATCTTTCTCGAAGGCGGGACGCTTCGCATCAGTGGGCCATCCATGGGAATGGAAGGGGCAATTGACTTTGACGGCGCTATGCTTATTACAGGCGGCAATCTTGTTACAGCGGGGAGCGTTACAAGCGTGTCCGCCCAATCAAAGCAGCCTTCCGTGCTTGTCGCATACAACCAACAGCAGCCAACCGGCGCGATCATTGAAATAAGGGATTCCGGCGGTAAGACCATTCTGGATTATACCGCGAAAAACCCTTTTTCTATGTCGGCTTTTACTTCCCCTGATTTTGTTATCGGCAAAAATTATTCCCTGTACGTCAATAAACAAAAAGTTCAGGACATCGCTCTTGATAGCAATATCACCATTATTGGCAACAGCAATTTTATGCGAGGCTTTGGCGGCGGCAACAGGGGCAGATGGTAAAGACCCGAATCATTATTGGGTAAAAACCATGAAAAAGACAATCTTGAAATTTATTAATATATACTCCATATTAATATTGTATATAGGAGTTAAGCCATTCCCAGCTTTTTTTTAAGTCTTATTTGTATAATAGGATTTTATCCTCTATTTTATAAGCTGAATAAACCCGCTTCCCGCTGGAGGTCTGTCGTTCTTTTGGTAGCGGTAATACTGGGTCGTCCACTTTCCATGTTATGGCAGAGATTCTTTATGTTTGAGCAAGTTGAATCCCCTACATTAATTGATATTACTGTTATTCATATCGCGCTTTATCTTCTTGCTTTCGTTCTGTTGGGTAATAACCGTTTAAGGGCGCTTATTTCAGCTTCATTTGCTTTTAGTATCATTAATTTAGCGCACCTGCCTGTAATTCATTTTATTTTTCTTGTGGTTTCCCCTTTTATAAATTCTCAAAGTCACGTAGAATTTCTTCAGAATAACCCTAACATATATTATAGCGCTATCTTTATAAGCAATATTGTCATTAGTGTCTGTTGTCTCTTTGCCGCACGTTGGCTGCGTGAAACTAAATTAAAGCCGCCTCTAATGCTTTATATGATTTTCAATCTGGTGTTCGCTTTGTTCCCTCTGGTAATTCTCGCATGGTATGAAGATATACTGGAAATAATGTCTATTTCTTTTTTAACTTCCGCTTTTATAAGTACCTTTTTTTTGGCAATAATACTGTTTTTATTTTTTCTGTATACGCGATTGACTACGGATGATTTGACAGCCGGTTTAAATGTAATTGAAAGCCCAGCGTCCTTGAAGGCTGAAAACGGCGCTCAATACACACCATTCATTCAGCTTTTGAGCAGGCGCGAATTGGAAGTAATCGAAGCGATACTTGCAGGTAATGTCAGGCATAAACAGCTTTCCGCTGCCCTGAATATTTCTGTCAGTACGGTAAAAACCCATTTAATACACATTTATCAAACCACAGGCGTTTCCAGTATCGCCGCCCTTTCATCTCTTTTTCACGGATACACTCCAAAATAACTATAAATCTGTTTCAAATCAACCATTAATCAACCCAAAATCAACCTTGTAGTTGATATAAACATTCAGGACCTTAATTATATTCTTCATAAGAGGTACTTGCCATGTTGAAATTTATTCAAAAACTTCTTTTACTGCACCATCAATTGCGGGAATATCTTTTTTACGTTGATTATAGAAAAAGAAAAGATATTTTAGAAACAAAAAAATGCAGGAATTGCCTAAAGAGGGTTGGTTTATTTTGGAATATATGCCCATGGTGCAAACACTCAGACTTTTCATTTAATGAGGAATTTTTATATAGGGAAAGTAAAATAAGTTAGTCGTACTTTCAGTTTTATAACGCGGATATCCATACCCCAGTATACTCAGGTCATTGTCAATTACGTAAAACAGAGAAGTAGACTATTATTGATTTATATAATTCCGAATAATTACAGTAAGAACATTTCACATACTGAGAATCAAACTTACGCAGGCATCTTTGACACTTTACCTTTTCTACTGGTTCATTATCGACAAAATTACCTGAAGTCTCTTTCATATTCTTTGGATGAAATAAATAATCAAAAATTCTAAACATACAGTCTCCAAATAAATTAGTGTGTAATAATAGATAATATAATGAGAGCGTAAAATATTAGTATCATCTTTAGAGTTGATTTTGAGTTGATTTGCGGCTGATTTTTAGGTATTTGGA
>Ga0268262_10005001_pt1 | contig 13357 bp, 13 predicted proteins | sample TergutNc150P3_FD_190354 | JGI IMG/M metagenome (GOLD analysis project Ga0268262, IMG submission 190354) | Nasutitermes corniger P3 segment gut microbial community from laboratory colony in Florida, USA - Nc150 P3 (SPAdes) (version 2) | ecosystem: Host-associated > Arthropoda: Insects >... | reverse complement strand
ATCCCCTATACCCTGTGCGCGGGTCATTTTATTATGATGTCGATCGTTTTAATAAAGCCGTCGATTTCAGTGTCAACAACGCGCAGAAATTCAATATCCGCGTTATTTCCATTGAGATCGCGGCAGGGATTTATTTCATCGTCTTCGGGCCAATTCCCGATAACAGAGTATTGAACCTGATAATAATTTTCCGCGTGCAGCCGATACCGTTTGTCTTTTGATTCAAAAACGAGCGACATCTCGGCAGGATCGTCGCATTTGACTGAACTGATAAGTCCTCTTAATTTTATCGGCGCTTCCGTCTTCAGTTTTGCCCGCCGCTCCACTTCCGCCTTGCGTTTATTTTCCTTTTCGACGTAAGCCTGCCATTTTTCTTCCTGTTTCTTACGTTCTTCCTCCTGCCTCCGTTCAATCTGCTGTCTCTGACTCTCCGCCCGACTTAACATTTCCTCCCGTTGCTGTCCCATATTCCGGATGTTCCGAATCTGGCTCATCAGACTTTCAGCCTGTTTCAAATCAGCTTCAGTTCGGGCTTTTGCGAGCACCTGCTGCGCTTTGGCAAAGGCTTCATCCGTTTTTTGCATACTTAACAGGATATAAGCCGAATTGATGCCGTGCGCGATTATGCCGGGTTCAATAAGTTCCGTTTTTTGCGATACGGCAAGGGCTTCCGGCAGCCGATCCTGTCTTCGCAACGCGAAAGCAAGCTGTGAATATGCCGGTGCGAATCCTGGATTGATTGTAATCGCGCGGCTCAACTGCTTTACCGCAAGTTCCAGGTCCCCGCCTTCCTGAAGTTTTGCCTGAGCGGAATAAAATTGCGCCATATAACTGTTTGAATCCAGTTCCGCCGCTTTTGAAAAAAATGTTTCCGCCCGCCGCATATCCCCCAATCTTAGATACAAATGTCCCATTGCTTCATTTGCCCGCGCGTTATCCGGGTCCGTTTTAAGGCTTTGTTCCAGCACTTCACGCGCTTTGTCGGGTTTGAAATATACGAGGAGTTCGCCGCGGACGGCCTGCGATTCGACGGGGGAAAGCTGGCGGGACACGTATTTATCTTCCCCGATATCCAGTTTCGTCTGAATACTGTAGCTGTAGAACGCCGGAGACTGTATATAAATTCGCAGAGCTTTTTCGAGTTCCCCCAGGTTTCCCAGCGCCTGCTCTGCGGCTTCCTTATCAGGAACGCCCTGGCGTACCAGATTAATGTAATCATCCAGTTTATGCGCGTGCTTACGCTTTTCGCCGATCATCAAATAATGAGTAAGCGCCCATGATTCAGGGTAGAAAATTGATGTTTTATCCTCATCACGGTAATACGGCGAGTCGTGTTTGACAGAAAAGAGAACGTCCAGCGGAATCAACGGCTTCGTACGCAAAACGTCAAGCGCGATCAGTCCCGGCTCTCCCACTCTGGATTCTCCGTTCCCAATCGTCGCGAAGCTATAGAATTCCGCCAGTCCTTCATTCAGCCAGACCGGTATCGCCCCAAAATTCAGATTTACCAAAAGGTGCGTATATTCATGATAGATGGTGTGATATCTCTGATCTTCGGGAACATCCAGCCGAATTACGACGAATTTACGCTCAGGTCCGGGGATAAACCATCCCGAACGCGGGGTTTCCCCACGCGCCGATTTTTCAATACCGAGCAAATTCTGAAACGATCTTTCATCTTTCGCGGCAAATATCATCAGCGGAGAGCCGGGGTCCGCGCTGAGTCCCGGGATGGATTTTCTTATCAGAAGCCGGAACTGCTCAAGCGAACGCGCGACATTTTGCGCCTGTTTAATGGAAGCGTTGCTGACGACGATGAAATTCGGACTTCTGACTTCCGTCCATGTTTCATCGACCGTCGCAGCCGGCGCGCGCAATATCATCGAAAAAAGAATCCAAAGTCCTAATACGCCTATGCGTCGTTTTCCTGAAATCATAACGGTTTCCCCGTGTTGGCTTTGTTCAAGTTTCCCGTTTTGTCACAGCGCGACTATAACTTCAATTCCAGACATTGGAGCGCGGGCGTCCCCGCCGGCGTTTTTGTCATGCCTGACACTGAGCCACATCGCCAAAATCCCCAGTGCGGAGGCTCATCTTTATAATGGGCGCCTCGAAAACGGGATGTTTTCGAGGCGCCCGCGATTTACTTCTTCTTTGTCGAAGTTTTCTCCGACAGTATCCACCAGTCGGGATCAAGTTCGACGGAAGACGGCTTCATCGGCAAAGGAACTTTAAATGTGGTCTGCGGTCCGTTCACATAAATGTTCACGCGTCCCGCCTGATCTCCGAATTTGCATACGACGGGAAGCGGCATGAACCAGTTCTCGCCCGCGTTTTCCTGAAAAACCGTTCCCGTAAGAATCGTCTGTCCATTGTCGCCGGACTCAAGTTTGTATTCCATACGGTAGCTGGGGAACTTTGCTTCAAAAACCCACTGTTGGAAGAACCAGTCAAGGTCTTTCAATCCGAACTGTTTTGCGACGGACGTATTGGCGAAATGCGCGCCCGCCACAGCCATGAAGTCCTCCGTGCTAGCGGATTTGTTTTGATACCGTTTGCCGAAGTCCAACATCATGTCGAAGAAAGCTTGTCCGGAGCCGGTGGCGGGGTCGGTGAAAAGGTAATGCATCATCCGCATCACCAGCGCTCCCTTGTTGGAAACAAGATTACCATAGACGCCGTTCGATTTGCGCGAGTCCAAACGGTGTCCCAGAATCAGCGGGCCGGATTCAGCGTATCTAACATTGCTGACGCCCTGGTCTGTGTTCGGCTTTAAAGTTACCTGGAACCGGGTTGCTTCAAGTATATCCCTCTGCGCTCTCATGTTGTTACGCTGACCCGTATATAATATCCCGGAATATTCGGCGAAACCTTCGCTCAACCATTGATCGCGGTACGAGCGCCATGAAACGATGTTTCCCCACCATTGGCGCGACACCTCACGGCCTATCAACTTGAAATTGTTGCGGCTGGCTTCGTCCGTCCGCTGCATAACCATCAAGGTCGGATATGTCTGCCCTGAACTGTAAGGATGCGCCGCGCCCCGGAGAACGCTATAAGGATACGGTCCGAAAGATTTGCTGAAATATTTAAGCGAGTTTCCGTATTCCGACAGAATAAACGATTCTTTTGCGGTGCTGGATAAGGTGTCGAGATACGAATAGAACTCAAGGTCCACTTCGCCGGATTCCATCTGGAGTTTTTCAAAGCTGGGTTTCAGCTTTCCGGAAGCGAAAGAGACTTGCGCGATCGGCGAGTCCATAACATATTCGGTCAAAGCGTCGCTTTTCGTATCCGGCCAGATTCCTTCGCGAACCCGCTTGCCGACGGATGCGACCGTCTCATTTTTGTCATGACGGAAAAGAAGATTGAATGTGGATCGCTGCAAATACCCGTGCCTGGGATACCAGGTATTGTTTTGCGGATACAGACCGTTGGCGAACATCATCTGTCGGTCGATATAATCGCCTTCCAGAAGTAGTTCCACTTGAAACTTTTCACCTTTATTGACGGCTTTGGGCAGGACGAACGTAAGCCCCACTTCCCAGTCTTCCTGGATAAACAGGATGTCTTTACCTTCGTATTGCGCCGATTTGATCCGCATCGAATTATCACGCCGATAATTATTGTATTCGGTTAATCCTTCGTTTATCCGCATGGGAACGGCTTTAAGTCCGTCGGCGAGGGAAACAAAATCAATTTGCATCTTTGTGATAAGATTGCCTTTCTGCGCCACTTTTCTGGCATTCCGCAGGTCGATTTCCATTTTGTAATTGACAGTGTCCACCAAGTCGAATTCGTCAGAGTACCGCACCTGTTGTTTGGCGATATCCGCTTCTGAATAGGTGGCCATCCACATATCAGTTTGGTAGGTATATGCCGCGTAGGTGAAAAGGAGCGTCTTCTCGCCGCCATTAATGCGGAATGCTGTGCCTGGAATCCGCGCCTGCGCGTCCACCAGGAATGTAAACCGCCCAAGTTTCCCTTTATCGAACTGGGCAAGGAATACGCCCGGCGTCTCTTGGTTGACTAAGGAAAGCGTAAGGCGCGCCGAAATATTTATGCCGGCTTCTTTCAGCAGGCGCGGTTCAAAGTCCGATACCAATTTCTGCGCGTCGGCCGGCGCCGCGGTATTGGAATCATTCCCTTTACCTATGAAGTCCGGGGTGTCATCGCTGAAACGCAGGACTGCTGTCTTGAAATCGGATTCGGCGGACGCGGAATTCAGAAATCGCCGCATGATGTCTTCTTCATAAGGAATCCCCGGCGCAGCCGCCTTGAACGTCCCGTTGCCGATAAAGACCGCGCCGGTGATTTTTCCGCCTACGGGCGCGGCAAAATAAAAGTCGCCGGTAAACGTCATTTCCGCCCGATCACGTTTGAGCGTCAGATTTGACACGGACGCCTTGCCGCGCAACTCAAATTTTTTCAACGCGTCGTATAAAACGCGATCTTCAATACCCTGCGCCTGAAGCGGTATTGTCAGAAACGAAAAAAAGAGAGTCAAAAAAACCTTGCCGATGTTTCGGCGCAACCATTTAAACATACGCATCGTACTCCTCCTTAAATTTCACGCAGAGCGCGTATCCTGCGGAAACACTGTTAATACAACCATGCTGTCGATTCCAGCATAACACATGTTTGATTCCATGCTGTCGCCCAACTACGTAACACTCGATGCCGACTGCGCCGCCGGCGCGATTTAATCCGATAATATAAACTCTTTCATCGCGAAAGGACTATTGTTTATCAAGAATTTCCATTAACTTCCCGGCGTAGGCGGCGCTTTCTGAGTCTCCTGTGACTATCTTGATTTCAGCCGGCGATTTAACGCCAAGTCCAAGCTCCACTGCGCGCGCGATCTGTTCATGCTCAAAAATTTTCTTCGACATGATGGCGTTATTCGCGCCGTGATTTTTCAATACGGCGAGACCAACCGCATCCACTGCGATACGATCAGTTCCGGCGACAATAACGCCGGCATTGACAAGCTTTCCCGTCATAGGTCCGCCATCGACGAAAATATCAATACCGTCCATGGCAATGAGCTGTGGCGTAAACGTCTGGTTGATTTCGGCTATCATGCGCCGCATATTCACGTTGTCGGCGTGCATCACTCCCATCCTGACATTCTTGTTTATCGCTCCCACGGCGAGTTTCAGCGACATGCTGTGTACGCCGCCGAAGCCATGCGTTTTCAAACAGCATGTCCAGAGCAGGTATTCAGCGTCCAGAACCGGCTTCGCCACGCTGAAACCGTTTTTCCAGTGGCTGTCCTGAGGATTGAACTGCTTCCAGCCGTCTGCGGGCATTTCGTCAAAATTAATAATGTCGAATCCAAGCTCTTTCGACAGCGCCGGAATGCCGAGTTGATCCATCACCGCCTTCGTATTACCCGGACCGCAGCTTTCACCGACGGTAACGGCGGTTGCTCCGCGTTCGCGCATCTCTTTGACCAGTTGACGCAATGTATCCTTATGCGTGGAGCCGGGCGTCGGATCGGCCGTATTGAAATTCGGCTTGATCAACGCCTTTTTTCCTTTCGGGGAAGCGACCGAAATCAGCTTAAGAGCGGCGGCGATTCCCTGCGCCCTGTCTTGTGTTTTAACCAGCGCGATTTTAGTTGCGCTTTCCTCGGATATTGAAAAAGAAGCGGCGGCGCGGCTCATTGCGGCAACTGCGGCGCCGGCGGCGGTGGTTTTTAAAAAATCACGGCGTTTCATAAATATTCTCCTTAACCTATATGCGAGACCTCAAGCTCCGTGGCGCGCGTGACGATCTTTCCGATCCGGCTATGTGCCTCCATAAACGGCATTTTTGTCGAACAGACCCCAAACTTGAGTTATCCTATCACAAATCGACCTTCCGCCAACAACAATTATTTTGCGTGAAATTAAAGCGAAAAACAGCGTAACAACAAGCCTGTTCATGCCGGTTCAACGGAAAAAGCGCTATTCTTTTCCACAGGCTATCCGATAAGTTGAAAGTATTTCAGGTTCCGGGCGCATGCGATGTTGCGCCGGTTCATATGGAAACGTCCGCCGGGATGCAGGCGATCCCGACCGTCGTTTAAGATTAACAACCGGAAAAAGGCGGGGATTATGGGTTCAATAGATGTCATCAGCAGTCAAATTGACGTTCTATCCATCGTGCAAAGTCTTATGCTCATTGAGCGGCAACCGATCGTCAATCTGGACAAGCAGGTCGCCGCCATTCAGAGCAAAGTCAACGCATATCAAACCTTTAATACACGGCTGTCCGCATTGTCCGACAAGATCAATATGATTCTGTACGGCAGCGCGACGGCGCCGTTTAACAAGCCGCCTTCTTTCGCGGAAAGATTCGCCGTCAGCGCTTTCGCAAAATGTACGACAACGTCTTCGGATAAAGACGTTATTTCGGCGACGGCTTCAAACGCGACTGTGGGAGGCGTTTACGATATTACGGTTGAACGTCTGGCGCAGACGCAAGCTATGGCGTCCGTTGGATTCGCCGGCATTAACGACGCAATCGGGACAGGCTCGATTATCATCAATCAAGGGCAGGGGGATGACGCAAAATCCGTCACGATTGAACTTACAGAGGAAAACAACACGCTGAAAGGGCTGCAAAAGGCTATTAATGCTGCGGACATCGGCGTTACAGCATCCATTATTAATGATGGTTCGGAATACAGGCTGATGCTTACATCAAACAAATCCGGTACGGCGAACGCATTCGCCATCGACGCATCAGGATTTGTTCCTGAGTCCGGCGGGAGTATGCCGAACTTTACACAAACGCGGGCGGCGTTAGACGCGCAGTTCACCGTGAACGGCATCGGCATAACCAAAGGTTCCAATACCGTCGATGACGTCATCGACGGCGTTACGCTGACGTTGAAAAAAACGACCGCTTCCGCAGTGAAGGTCAGTGTCGAACGCGATACGGATTCGGTGATGTCCGCGATCAAGGACATGGTTTCCGCGTACAATACGGTGAATTCGTTTATTAATTCGCAGTTTACATATAACGCAAGCAGGGAATCGGCCGGAGTGTTGTCCGGCGACGCGACGCTAAGAAGCATCCAGGCAAAGCTGCAGGGGCAGCTTGCAGGTTCCGTTTCCAACGCGTTAAGCGGCCCTTACCGCGTGGCGGGACAGCTTGGACTGGAATTCAATCGCGACGGCAGCCTCGCTTTGAATGAAGAAAAGCTCCGGGAAGCAATGGCTAAAAATCCGGAAGCGGTGTCCGCGTTTTTTCTGGGAGACGGCGCTTCAGAAAGCATGTTGACGAATCTGTCCGGCGCGCTCGGCGGCATTACGGACTCGTTGTCAGGTCCTATCAAAAGCGCCATGGACGGCATGAATAAAAACATAAAAAGCATTCAGGACAGCATCCGCAATTATGAATCGCGACTGGAAGTGAAAGAACGCATGTTGACCGAGCAATTCAGCGCGGCTGATCAGGCTTTACGGCTTTTGAAGCTGACGCAGTCGTCTATCGGCAGCTCGCTGTCTTCTAATAAATAGCGCGCCATCAAAGGGAATGTCGAAACACGCAAAAATCAAGGCTTGAGGCGGAGACAAAATAATGTAGGGGCGGGGCTTGCCCCCGCCCCAAAAGTTATGTTTTTTTACAGTTCCCTTAAATAAACCGACACGCCAGGAAAAACAGAAGGAGTTTTAATGACAGGACAAGGAAATCTAGCCCGTCAGTACCGTGAAATTGATGTTAAAACGGCGACGCCGCTGCAGCTTATAGTTATGCTTTATGACACAGCCATTATTTCCGTTGAGGAAGCGCTCGGCCACATGGATCGTAAGGATATAGCGAGTCGATCCCGGTCGATCAATCATTGCGGCTCTATTCTTACGGAATTGCAATCGTGTCTGGATCGAAAAGCGGGCGGTGAAATCGCCGCGTCGCTCGACCGGCTGTACGATTATATGAAAAGAATCCTTTCCCAGGCGAACGCCGAACAGAACCCGGCATTGCTGCGTGAAGCGAAAGGTCTGCTTGAAAACCTCCGTTCCGCATGGCGGCAGATTTCCGTAAAAACTCCCATGATAAACAGACCGTCGAAGCATGAGGACGATACGGATATTGATTTTATGGGGATGTACATGCCGGCGGAAAATAACTTGAAATCATTCAGTATTTCAGCATAAGGCGGAAAGCTCATGACCGTATTATCGGCAGAATTTCAGGATATTCTTAAAGTTTACGTCAAACTCGTGGAAGACCTTTCCCTGATTATTGATGTTGATGACCCAAACGATCCGCAAGCGCTTGTCAAAACGATCCTGGATAACCAGGATTGCCTGACGCAAATCCAACAGATCAACGCAAGGCTCGTGAATCTTAAAAGCATCTGGGAACAAAACAAGGATGATTTTGATATCGAAGCCTGCGTGGAAATACGTGGTTTTATCGACGGCGCAAAGGCGCACGTGCTGAAACTGCAGGAAATCTGCGACGCGCAGACACAGAAGGTTTACGCCAGACGTGAACAGTTGTCGGAAGAACTGAAAGAAATCGGGAAAGGCTCGCGTTATTTGCATCTGCTGAAACCGGCTCAGGAAAATTACCCAAAATTCATCGACTCAGCATATTAACCCCCGATAGTTCACGGGTTGTCGGCCGTCGGCGGACAACCCGTGTCTTGATTCAAAAATCCTTCTTCATGAGTTTCTTGAAAACATCGGTTTTGGGAAACTGTGATTGCGCCGCCGCCAGGTTTTCCCGTTTTATGGCTTCATACACTTCGTGCCTATGAACGGAAATATGCTTGGGAGCGTTGATACCAACCTTAACCGTACCGGAACCGATGTTCAGGATCATTACTTCGATCTCATTTCCGATAACCAGGCTCTCATCTTTTTTTCGTGTAAATACGAGCATCCGTGTCGTTCCTCACGGTGAGGCTTCCGCCCCACCCGTGCAAAAAGAAAAAGCGTTTCAGGCTTACTGAGTCTCTCCAAGTAGCGGATGTTTGACAGAATAACCGCTCTCAAGAAGAATGATCTGTTTTCCATAGCGATCCTTTTCATTGATCACAATGGGCGCCATCAGATTAAGCGTGGCGGCGTGTATATCTTCAGGAATAGTCGCAACCGCGTAAACGGTTAATTCCGAAGAATTATTTGTACGGACATCCTCCATATCCGCATCAGTCAGGCGGAATTCATAACCTGAATCCACCAGAAACGGATTGATCACATAAAACATGATCGGAGGCTCATCCAGCGATTGAAGATAACGGAAGGGTGTAAGTTCCTCGCTCTCCAGAACCGCAAAACGGTGGAGATGGGGAAAACCCGGCAATCCTTCCTTAAACGTAATGACAGTATCAGGGGCAATTTCCAAATCCCCCAAATTGACGGTGTGAATCCGCATTGCACCTCACCCCATAACACACGGAATCACAGAGGGGACAGCCCCCTGCGGCTCCGGAAATAAATATGAATACATTCTAACTTGTTTATCCAAGAATGTCGAACAAGTTGCGTTGTTTAAGTATTGCGCCTCCGGCCGACAGGGCGGCGTCAAGCGCTGTTTTCAGTTCGGCGACCCGAACGGTCGCGTCAAGCAGTCCGGCATCTTCGATATTGCTTTTCCGTTCCGACAATACCGTTTTTTTCGCGTCAAATGTCAACGAAATGTTTTCCAGAAGATTCAGACTCACGCCGATCCGCCCCCGCGCCTGCTGCAGGTCGTTCAGTGCGCCGGAAAATTGTTCCAATGCGGCTTTCATGGCATCCGGGTCATCGGCATCCAGACCGGCTGTCAAAGCGTCGATTGCGCTGAAAACCGCGCTAAACGCGGAACCCGAAACGCCCTGTACGGCCTCTACGCCGTCGTCAACAGGAACGGTAATTACATCATCATTACCAAGATAGCCGACCGCGCCACCCGCCAATTCAAAAGGCGCCGCGCCGGTTTTTGAACCGGCAAACAGATACCGCCCGTTTGCCTGGCTGTTGCCCAGCGCAATCACATGATCACGCGTTTCACGCAACTGTTTGGCGAGAGTTTCCCGAACCTCGGAAGAAAGCGTTCCCGACACGGCCTGCATTCCCAGCGTGTAAATGGATGGGAAAATGTTGTTCAATTCGTTGAGCGCCGATTCCGCCGACTTCAGATAATAGGAGCTTGTATTGACATTGGAACGGTACGTCTCCAGATTCTGGAACCGGTTGTTTATGTAAACCAGCTCTGCGCTTCCCGACGGAGAATCGGCAAGCCTGCTGAGTTTTTTACCGCTCGACATCTGCCGCCCGGCTTCCGCCAGGTTTATATTGATTCGTTCAATATCGGATATGAAATTCCGACTGATCATCCCCTGCGTCACTCTCATACCTTATACTCCCACAAACCTAAGAATTTCCGTTGTCAGAGAATCCAGCACGGATACCATTCTGGCGCCGGCCTGATACGCAGTTTGATATTTTAGAACATTGACGGCTTCTTCATTCAGATCGACGCCGAACATGGATTCACGCCGATTCCGCAACTGGTCAACCGCGTTTTTCTGCAGGGAAAACGCATCCATCGCGGAACGCTCGTCGGCGCCTACTCTATAGACCAACGAAGCGTACATCCGGCTCGCAGTCAGCGAAGAACCGGGAAATATCATTTCTTCGCTAATTGCGGCGAGCGCTTTGGCGTTTTTGTTGTTGCCCGCTTCCGCGCCGGACTCGGCTGCGGCGACGCCTCTCGGGTCAGTGAGCGCCACGCTCATCGTCCGCGCCGCGCCCGTGTTGGAACCGGGCGTAATCGGTATAAACGGCGTAAAGAACGCGCCACCGGCGGCGCCGTCCAAATCGCTGCCCTGGGCATGAACATCATTGACGCGGGAAATGATTCCGGCCGCCATATTATCAAGCGTCTCAAGATAGCCGGGGATCATGACATCGCGCAGTTCAATGTAGCCGCCAAGTGTTCCGGAAGTCACCATTGAAGTAATGTTTTCCCCGCCGAGCATAATTCCCGAAAACGGGCCGCCCGCCATCGGTCCTATCTGGAGATCATAGTTGGCGTTGCCAAGAACTAAAGCTTTTCCCTGCTCCGTCGTAACCGTAACGGACCCCGATTCCGTCTCAAACCAGGAAATATTCATCAGAGTTGAAAGATTCTCTAGTTGCAACTGTCTTTCATCGCGCAGTGAAAATTCATCATCGGAATGATTCCTGCGCGCGGCTTCGATTCGTCCGTTAATTTCCGCGATTTTTGCGGTGAGAGCGTTGACGTCGTCCACGCCGGTTTTCACATTTTGTTCCGCAGAGGTCTGTACCCGTTGAATGCCTTCGTAAACCCTCTGAAATTCCCTCGCAAGCGCATTGGCGCTCGTCAGCGTTTGCTGCCGTAGATTCAAATCCGTCGGATCGCCGCTCAACAAACTGAAGCTGCTGAAAAATTTCGACATCGCGCCGTCCAGTCCCGCGCCGGACGCGCTGTTCAATACGATCTCAATCTCATTCAACGCGCCGTATTTCACATTACTCTCGCCCAGTTCGGGAAGTTCCCGGCTGATGCCGTGGTCCAGATATTGATTTCGGTTCGCCAGTACGTTCACACCGGGAATGCCGAACGCCGTCCAATCTCCCGCGCGGACGGAATCCGTAAAAACGATTTCCATGCGCGTATAGGCGTTGTTGTTGACGTTTGCGATGTTCCGCTGCGAAACTGCCAGCGCGAATTGCTGCGCGGCCAGCGTTTGTTTCGTAGAATCAAGCATGTTTAAAATAGAGGTCATCCCATTCGACTCCAATTAATCATTCAAAACGACGGAATAAGCTGCGCCGCCGGCTATGCGTTCTGAGAAAAAGCGGATGTAATGGTTCCAGCGCCGACTTGTCGGCAATCCGCAGTATCAGGGAAAAGTGTCGTCATTTCGTTTAAATAACGCAGTGATTTTTCAAGCAGTTTTCCGTTGCGCCGGCCTGCCGCAGCAAGGTCTTCCGCAGCACGCCGCAAAAGGGAGATGCCGTTTTCCAGCGCCTCCGGACGGTCCGGACGTTCCGAAAGTTTCATAAGCGTAAACGGAGCAAGTCCCGGTTCACGATGCCGGTCTTTGCAGAGACGCGCGCGCGCCGCCGCGAGTTCCTGAAGCCGATGAACCCGTTTTTGCTCGATTTTACCGTTCGCAATGATATCGTCCACGCGCCCTTTTACGAGCAAATCCGTCTTACGCTGTTCACGTTCCGCAAGCTCACGGCAAAGCCGGGTTTCTTCGCGGATAATTTCCATCAATTCGTCAAATTTTTTATCCATTATTTTTTCAGGCTCTGAGATCAATTCGCCCCGAAACGGAATTATCTTCAGACATTTCCGCATTTTCAGACGAAGACATGGACGACTCTTTCCTGACGGGTTTGAGTGGAACATATCGCTGACGCCGCGGCGAGTCTCCGCCCAGGCGCGCTTCTTTCGGAATTCTGTCAAGATATGGCAAAGTGCCAATACTAAATGACTTGAAGTCTATAGACATGGCGGCCTCCACTTATCGCGGATGTTGGGGGTTAAACAACTTCGTTCAATAAACTGCCATTGATTATTTTTTCAGCGACCTGTTTCGCGTTGACATTGTACGTGCCGTTTGCAATCACGACGCGTATCGCCTCCACGCGTGATTCACGTATGTCCTGAGAGGACATGTTTATTTCTTTAATGCGTAAACTGCCATGACTCTGAACAGATAAATCCAGACGGTCCGAGTCGGCGTCCGTCTTTCCAGCGCCGGCAATTCTACCAACACCAGACACCGTATCAATTTTCTGTACGCTGTTTCGTAACGCTGCTATAAAGTTCGTAGAATTGATTTCCATTTCATCCTCTAAAAGAACAATTGCCAGGTTAGTTTATCGTCAGGTCGGATATTTTACATTAACCCGACGGCGGAAATTTAATCCAACCCTGATATTTCATTAAGACGAATTGTTGCTATCTTCTGCGGGCGGATCGCTTTATCCTTCCCCCCCGATTATGAGTTCCCATTCCCCCGGCGTTGCGTGAGGCGGTATTCTAACGACGACGCTGCCGCTGTTGCCTTTAAGTGACTGAACATTCAGCGTCTTTCGGACGTTTTTCAACAGCGTCTTTCGGACGTTTTTCAACTGAATCCGTAAATCGTACACCCGCCTTATCCGTGACGCCAGGTGGGGGCGCTGATAGGCGACACAGGCAATTATGAATTACGAGTGTGGGATTAGGAATAAAACGAAGTCGGCGCGGATAGGACGGATAAGCTGCGTTTTCTGTCCTGTTCCTTTGTTCTCAACTTCCCATAATTAGGTATTATGTCAACTTCCCTGGCTCCGGATTCTCGGAAAGCGTCGAAAGCTGATCCGTTCACACAACGGATGATGGATTCTAC
>Ga0268262_10005000_pt1 | contig 13357 bp, 8 predicted proteins | sample TergutNc150P3_FD_190354 | JGI IMG/M metagenome (GOLD analysis project Ga0268262, IMG submission 190354) | Nasutitermes corniger P3 segment gut microbial community from laboratory colony in Florida, USA - Nc150 P3 (SPAdes) (version 2) | ecosystem: Host-associated > Arthropoda: Insects > Digestive... | reverse complement strand
ATACTAATTATAGGTCAGGAAACACTTTATGATGGATAAAGGCATGAAAAAAGCAGTTATTTCAATTATTGGTTTTTCCGTTATAGCGGTTTTAGCTGGATGTTTGTCGGTAGATTCTCCCAGAGATTCTTCGGCTGGCGGAAGCAACGAAGAAATAGCAGTCTCTCAAGCAAACAACAATTCAAGCAGTGACAGTACCAGCGGCAGTGGCAACCAGGCAAACAATAATTCAAGCGATGGCGGTGTCAGCCAGGCGAATAACGGTTTTAGGGTAACACCCGCAAGACCGGCAACCGAACGGGACGATCCGGCAAAAACGGACGCCGAACTTGTCGCCGAAGCCATTAAATGGGGAGATTGCGTTTTTTTATACGAATATACCCAAAGGAACGACGCTAATCGCCAACTGGTTACACAGGCAAACAACGCAATAAGGCGGTATACTGCTCTCGATAACGGGACAGGTAAATACCGCACCGGTAAAATGGAAGCCCGTGTACGCCGCGTGCCACAAGACCTTATGGAAAAGGTTTTTACAGACCCTGAAACGGCTTTACCGGCGGTCGTGTCGTCGCTGCTAAATGGCGTTTCTGACCAGTTTCTAAAAGCAAAAACCCTGCATGACTGGATTTGCGATAATATCGCTTATGACACGGATATATATTTTTCAGGCAGGGTTACAGCGCAGGATTACATTTCGGTTTTAAAAAAGAAACTGGCGGTATGTTCAGGCTATACCAATTTGTTCAATCAAATGTGCAAGCTTGCCAAAATAGAATCAATCGGGATAAACGGATACTCAAAAGGTTTTGGCTATGCCGGGAAAATAGGGAACAATACCGATCACGCGTGGAACGCCATAAATCTCAGCAACAAGTGGTATCTTATAGACGTAACATGGGACGCCGGCTATGTGGATCATAAAACTTTCATAAAAGAATATTCTACCGAATGGCTGTTTCTCGACTCGCGGCCATTTCTTTATTCCCATTTGCCGGAAGAAGACGCGTATCAATATTACGCGCCAGCGTTAACCGCCGATGAATTCATGCGGGAAGTCTATATTGCCGGTATTTTTTTCCAGTATGGCTTATCCCTAAAGAGCAATATGCCGGGGTTTAACAATGTTATCGATGGCACATTTGATTTTGATATTGGTTTATCCAATGCCAATACAATTGTATTGACCGAACTAAGAACTATGAGCCAGCAGGATATAGACGCCGCGTCATGGGCTGACCGTAAAGGAACTATAGCTACCATCGAGTTTGACGTACCTGACGCAAATGAATATAAAGGGCATATTTTCGCAAGGTATAGCAATGAGGTGCGGCTTCAGAACAGGGTTTATATCGCTGAATTTGAACAGGATTGGCTTCCCAGGGCCGAACAATTATTTAAAGACACAACGCTACCGAGAGACAAAAGGATAAGCGAAGCGGAATTTAATCTGTTCGAAGGGGCATATTTTAAGGTACAGGAAAACAATATGTACTATTTCGCCGAGGATCAATTTGATACGGCAAAAAATAATGCCGTGTTAAAAGTCCATCAGTTGTTGGGGCTATCAACAACTTACGCTCCAAATGTCCTTGTTTTTAACATAAAAGCGGATTCAACATATAAAGGTTTTGGCAACGGGGTATTAAAATACCCATATACATTCAGTACCTACAACCAGGTTACAAACACCAAGTTATTATCGCCCATTAAAGGTTTATTGGAAAGCGGCGCCAGTGAAATGATTTCAATATCTTCGCGGGATTTTACTAAAATCGCCATCATAATAGACGGCGAGTTAATGGAAATTCCAAAAAACAGCAGAACTGGCAATTTTGAGATGAACTATACAATACCATCAGGATTAACCGAGATAATCATATATGGTTCAAGAGACGGAAGAAGCTATACCGGGTTAATAGCATATAATGTAAAATAACGCAAAACATAGGTTTAAAAAACCTTTTGCGCCCTTTACAGCCAGTATTTGCAAGTGGTAAGATTACATTGAAGGAGCATTTTATGAAAAAAGCATATTTTTCCGTATTGGTAGTATTCGTTATTTGTGTTTTCAATGCGTGTTCGTCGTTAGGATCTTTGAAATATGCCGAGCCATCATTTGAAAAACCTTCCGCTGAAAACTCTTCTATTTATATAATTGATACCTATAAAGCAAAAGAGCGTGTTAAAGATTATGTAAAACTGCATAATTTTTCCTCTGATTCAAATATTGAGTTTATGATTTATGTACATCATCCCGGAATCAATGAATGGATTCCGTATGGTGTCGGTAAGCTTAAAGATCCCGGTGATACGGACACAATTGACACCAATATATGGAACATTAAAAATTACCGTTATTTCGCCATTGAGGCAAAAAACGGGAAACCTTATCAGTATACATTCTACGCGCAGCAAAACGATCTACATATAAATGTTTTGGATATTTCGAATTGATGTCATCCCAGCGCCTCGTGAATCCGCGCCGCCGTCAGCTCCGGTTTCGCTTCCACCTGAACGGCGCAATCGCTCCACGTTTCATATAACGGTAGCCGCTGTTCGGCAAGGGCCTGAATACCCACGCCTTTGGACAGCGGTCTGCCGTCTGTAATAAGCTCGTTTAGTTCTCGTTTCATATACACTATTAAACTGTTTTGCCGCAGTATGTCGAGATTTTCCGGACGCGTTACCACGCCGCCGCCTGTCGCCAGTACCATACCGCTCTTCTTTGCTTCCTCGCCGAGTAAGCGCGTTTCCAGCTGGCGGAACTTCTCTTCGCCTTCCTCGGCGAAAATCCGGGGGATGCTTTTTCCCGCGGTTGCCACAATCCGCTCATCAATATCCGCGAATGACCGTTCCATCGCGTGGGCAAGAAGGCGGCCAACGGTACTTTTCCCGCAGCCGGGCATACCGATAAGGGCGATGTTCAGTGTTTCTTTTAGAATCAGATCGACAATTTTATCGATTAATTCCGGCCTTGCGGGTGTGTCCAGGAACAGGCGGCTTGCCATCTCCGCCTGGGCCACCAGCATTGTAAGGCCGTTCACGCAGGGAACGCCCAGCCGTCCGGCATCGAGCAGAAGTTTGGTTCGCGTGGGATTGTAGATCAAATCAGCAACGCCTGTTAATCGCTCAAACCCCGCAAGGCTTAGGGGAGTTGAACTGTTGTCAGGATACATGCCGACAGGCGTTGTGTTCACGATTATCTCAGCGTCATAATGCCGCGCTATGTTGCCGTAGTGGTTCTCTCCCCGGCGGGAGATCGTTACAATCTCGCGCGCGCCTGAAGCGCCCAATACCGCCCTCACTGTCCGCGCCGATCCGCCGTCGCCCAGCACCAACACTTTTTTTCCGTTAGGATCGATTCCGCCCTGTTCCAGCATTACGCGAAATCCATAATGATCCGTGTTGTGTCCGTGCAATGCCCCATCATCGTCTTTTACGATAGTGTTCACGCTGCCGATAGTCCGCGCCTCATCTGAAAGCGTCGCGCAGTAAGGCATCACCGCCTGCTTGTAGGGGATGGTTATGTTGATCCCGTCGAAACGCCTCTCCGTCATGAACGAATCAAGGCTATCCGTGGAAACTTCGTACAGAGAATAATCGTATTCCCCCAACTGCCTGTGGATCCGCGGCGAGAAGCTGTGGCTAAGCTTTTCGCCCAGGAGGCCGAATGATTTTTTCATAGGCCGCGGTTTTTATACTATCTCGGTGTAACTGCCGAGATAATGGAATTCCTCGCATATGTTTTCCAGTTCGCACATAAGCTGGCTGAATTCCTTTGAGTAAACCGATGTCTCAAGATCGAAATAAAACATGAACTCGAAATCCCTGTCGGGAATCGGGCGGCTTTCGAGCTTTACGACATTCACGCCGAGCGTGAATATCTGTCCCAGCACTTTGTAAAGCGAACCGGGCTTGTGCGCGGTAGTCAGCATGATGCTGGTACGATCCGCGCCCGGATATATTTCCAGGTTTTTGGAAATGCAAATAAACCGCGTATAGTTATTGCCCCTGTCCTGCACGGAGCTTTCCACGCATTTCAGGTTGTACAAATCACAGCACGCGCGCGAGGACAGCGCCGCAATATCGTTCCGTTCCGATTCCGCCACCATTTTCGCGGCCTCGGCGGTGTTGGCGACGGTGGTGATTTTCACGCCCTTGCCAAAGCCCTTCAAGTACCCGGCGCACTGCTGGATCGCCTGCTCATGCGAAAATATCTCGCGGATGTTTTCCCTTTTGACGCCTGCCTTCGCGAGCAGGTTGTGGTCAATCTTCAGGCGCACGCTACGCACAATCTTGAAACTGTAACGCATCATAAGGTCGTATATCATGTTGACCGAACCGGCTGTGCTGTTTTCCAAAGGCAATACCCCGTATTGGCACAGACCGTCCCGTATTGCCGAAAATACCCCGTCAAAGCCCGTGAAGTATAAGATGTTAGGATTCGCAAACAACCTGTCACAGGCTATCTGTGAATACGCGCCCTCCACGCCCTGGCAGGCGGCCAACGCGTGCTGGGGAAACAGCCGCTCTGTGTGTTCCACCGCGTTATTAATAAGTCTGTTGAGCTCGGACTCGGCGTTCAGGAAACCCCACTGGTACGCGCGGCTTAGTTCAAATAGCGTTGTGTATAAGATATGCGCGTAAGAACGAATCTCGTCACCCGCTTTCCCGCAAACATCGGCAAGCTTTTCCCTCTCCCGCGCGGCGTCCAGCACGGGAAGATTGTGCTCCTTTTTGTACTGGGAAATTTGGCGGGAAATTTCCATCCTTTCTTTGAACAGCCGCAAAAGCTCATCGTCTACCTTGTCAATCTGCGCTCGGTAATCCTGTAACTCCATTAGGGTTTCTCCTTTATTTATCCAAATAAGCGTCGTACAATGCGATAGCCGCCGCCGCTTCCACGCACGGTACCGCGCGCGGAACTATACATGGGTCATGCCGGCCTTTTATTAATAGAACTGTGTCTTCTTCACGCGACAGGCTCACGCTGTTCTGTTCCTTGCCTATGGACGGCGTGGGCTTAAACGCCGCGCGGAACAAGACGGGCATACCGTTTGTTATTCCGCCCAATATGCCGCCTGAGTTATTCGTGCGCGTTTTTACATTCTTTTCTTCCATGTAAAAACTGTCGTTGTTTTCCGATCCTTTTCGCAAGGCCCCGGCAAAACCGCTTCCGAATTCAATGCCCTTCGCGCCCGGTATGCCGAAGACGATCCCCGCGATCCGGTTCTCTATGCCGTCGAACATCGGGTCGCCCAATCCAACAGGAAGGCCGATTGCCGCGCACTCAATAACGCCTCCCACAGAGTCGCCTTTCTCCCGCGCTTGCAGGATTTGCCGCCGCATGGACTCGCCCGCTTCCCGCTTGAGTACGGGCAACGGATTTCCGCGAATCGCGTCGAAGTCCCCGGCAGATACGCCCACAGGGTTAAACGGATCGTCCTCTACGCCGCCGATCCGCAAAATATGAGCGCCGATATTTATCCCCAAGCCGCGCAATATTTGCAGACAGACCCCTCCGGCGGCGCACAATGGAGCGGTTAACCTGCCGGAGAAATGCCCGCCGCCCGCTGTGTCATGATGCCCGCCGTACTTTACGTGCGCCGCGTAATCGGCGTGCGAGGGGCGCGGAATGTCCCGCAGCTCATGGTAATCGGCTGATCGGGCGTCTCCGTTGCGGATGATTATCGCGAGCGGAGCGCCGCAAGTGACGCCGCCTGCCAGCCCCGATAAAATCTCCGGAACGTCTTCTTCCGCGCGCGCCGTGGAAATATCGCTTTGGCCCGGCGCTCTGCGCTTGAGGAAAGCTTTAAGTTCATCCGTATCGATTTTGATTCCAGCCGGCAATCCGTCAACGCTCACGCCTATCGCGGGTGAATGCGATTGCCCGAAGATCGATATTCTTAACTTTGTTCCGTATTGTGAAGACATATTGATTGCGTTTAAATATACCGCTTTTTAGGCAGTTCTGCAATTACGACGCAGCGCACTAACTTGTTATTTGGTTGGCCATTTACTAAACTTAGCTCTAATACTTTACCGCTTGGCTTAAAAAGGCGAACAGATGACCCCGGATATTCTAGAAACCAGACAAATCCGAATTTTTATTTCTTCTACATTCAAGGATATGCAGGAGGAACGCGGTTACCTTGTAACCAAAGTCTTTCCGGAGCTTAGACGCTACTGCGAAAAGCGCGACGTAAGCATTTTTGAGCTGGATCTGCGATGGGGCATCAGCGAGGAAGAGGCAAAACAGGGAAAGGTTTTTGAGATCTGTCTTAATGAGGTACAGAAAACCAGGCCTTTTTTTATAGGACTTTTAGGCGAGCGTTACGGCTGGGTCCCATCGGAAGAAGAGCGCAAGGCAATAAAAGAAAACACTATGGTTTTTGATGATTACCCCTGGATACCCGAGGCGCTTGACAAGGGCACAAGCATTACAGAAATAGAGATACAGGAAGGGGTGCTGCGCGCGCCAAAAGAAATAAACGCGTATTTTTATTTGCGTTCACCAAAAATAGAAACACCCGATGACTTTAAAGAAAAGACCGGCAGCCACGCGGAAGAAATGCTTTTGGCTCTTAAAAAAACACTCCGTGAGCAAAAAGAGCACCCTGTAAATGAATACGACTCGATAGAACACCTGGGAACCCTTGTGGAAAGTGATTTTAAACGGCTTGTTGACAAATTGTTCCCGGAGGCAGAGCTTTCGCTTTTTGATAGGGAAAGGCGTGAACAGCGTAATTTCCTGAAAAGAAGAACCAGAGTGTTCGTACCAAACCCGGCATTGAACGCCCTGGTTGACGAATTTACCAAAGGCGAGGAAAAGGCAATAGCGATCTGCGGCGGAGACGGCACAGGGAAAAGCGCGTTTCTGGCGAATTGGATTACAGAAAGGCAGCGGCAGAATAATGAAAACGAAAAAATAATTTACCATTTTATAGGAGAATCGCAAAGCGAAGGGGATTACCGGAAAATTACCAAAAGACTCATAGATGAAGTGAGGGATATCTATAATATCCCGGCAGTCAAGCGGGGGGAAAAAACATCAATACAGGAAATGGAAGAAGAAACGGATGAACTGGAAGAGGAGTTCCAGGACCTGTTATTCTCGCTGCCAAAGAGTGAAAAACTCATTATAGTTCTTGAGGGCGTTGACCGTCTTTTGGACATGGAAAACGCGAAACTCTTAAACTGGATTCCGCCGTTTCCGGAAAACGTAAAATTTATTTTTTCAACCGTGCCTGACGATACCAGCGCGGAAGCTTTAGAGCTCCTGGAATACAGGTTATTGAGCATAGAGCCGCCTGAGTTTGGGAGCAGAAAACAACTGGTAAACGATTACCTTAAATATTTCAGCAAAGCGCTTCTTCCTTCGCAGGTGGAGCGGATTGCCGCGGATAAAAAAAGCGAGAACCCCCTTGTGCTTTTGGCAATTCTTGACGAGTTACGCGTTGTCGGCGTGCACGAAAGAATTAACGAGCAGATCGAATCTTACCTCGCGGTACCGGACGGCGAGAGCATTTTTGACCGGGTGCTGGAGCGTACTGAAAAGATTTTCTATGACAGCGGCGCTCAAAAAAACCTGGTAAGGGATTTCCTTTCGCTTATAACGGCATCCGGTTCAGGGCTCTCTGAAACTGAACTGCTTGATCTTACCAAAGCCGCCCCGCTCTACTGGTCGCAGTTTTCAAACAGCATGGCGGAGCATCTTACGACTGTGAACGGACTTGTAACAATTTCCAACCGCATGATGCGGGACGCGGTAAAGAAACGTTATCTGTCTAAAAGTGAAACAGAACAAAGATATAGACGCCGTATAGCGGATTATTTCGAAATAAATGAACAGGTATCATTTGAAAGGAGATGTAACGGGCTTCCGCATCAATTATTCGAACTTGCTGAATGGGAAAAGCTTTACACTTTCCTGCTGGATTACAAAGCCTTTCAATACATCTACGAGAAAGACGAGTACGCGCTTGGAAAATACTGGCGCGTTCTGCTGGAAACGGATAAAGACCGTTATAAAATGGAAAAGTATCTGGAACTTGATAATACGGTTGAAGACAAAGATATATTGACGCTTTTATATGATGATTTAATTTCTTTTATAAATGAATATTTGGGGGATTATTCTTTGGCCCTGAAATTCGCGTTAAAAGGCCTGGAGATATGTGAAAAAACATACAGGAAGTTTGATGAACGAACGGCAACTTTTATTAACAAGACAGGTATGTGTTATGACGGCCTGGCCGACTATCAGAAAGCCCTTGAATACTTCAATAAATCCCTGGCAATGAACAAGAAGCTGCTGGGGAAAAGCAACCCTTATACCGCTACCTCTTACAACAATATAGGTCTTTGTTATTCCAGGCTTAGTGAATATCAGAAAGCCCTTAAATACAACAATAAATCTCTGGCGATAAATAAAAAGATCCTGGAGGAAAACCACCCTCTTACCGCCACCTCTTACAATAACATAGGCCTTTGCCATTACTATCTTGGCGACTATCAGAAAGCCCTTGAATACTACAAAAAATCTCTGGCAATAAATGAGAAAGTCCAGGGGAAAAATAATCCTGCTACCGCTACCACTTACAATAATATGGGCCTTTGTTATTCCAGTCTTGGCAACTACCAGGAATCCCTTGAATACCACAATAAAGCCCTGGCAATAAATGAGAACGTCCTTGGTAAAAACCATCCCAGTACCGCTCTCTCTTACAATAATTCAGGCCTTTGCCATTTCTATCTAGGCGACAATCAGAAAGCCCTTGAATACTTCAATAAGTCCCTGGTAATAAATGAGGAACTCCAGGGGAAAGACCACCCTGTTACCGCTCTCTCTTACAATAATATAGGTATGTGTTATTCAAATCTTGGCGACTACCAGAAAGCTCTTGAATACTTCAATAAGGCATTGACAATAAATGAGAATGTCCTTTCTAAAAACCACCCTGATACCGGCAACTTTTACAATAACATAGGCCTTTGCCATTACTATCTTGGCGACAATCAAAAAGCCCTTGAATACTTCAATAAAGCATCGACAATAAATGAGAACACCCTTGGGAAAAACCACCCCAGTACCGCTCTCTCTTACAATAATATAGGCAGGTGTTATTCCGATTTTGGCGAATATAAGAAAGCTCTTGAATACTGCAATAAATCCCTTGCGATTAGGGAGAAAGTCCTTGGTAAAAACCACAATGATACCGCTGAGTCTTACAATAGTATAGGTCTTTGTCATTCCGGCCTTGGCGAATATAAGAAAGCCCTTGAACACTTCAATAAGTCTATCGCGATTAGGGAGAAAGTCCCTGGAAAACACCAGCTTGATACCGCTGAGTCTTACAATAACATAGGTATGTGTTATTCCAATCTTGGCGTCAATCAAAAGGCCCTTGATTATTACAGTAAGTCCCTTGAGATTAGGGAGGAAATCCTTGGTAAGAACCACCCCGATACCGCCGAGTCTTACAATAACATAGGTATGTGTTATTCCGGTTTTGGCGAATATCAGAAAGCCCTTGAATACCTTAATGGATCATTAGAAATAAATGAGGAAGTCCTTGGGGAAAACCACCCTCTTACCGCTTCCTCTTACGATAATATAGGTAAGTGTCATTACTATCTTGGCGATTATCAACAAGCCATTGAATATTACAATAAGTCCCTCGCGATTAGGGAGGAAGTCCTTGGGGAAAACCACCCCGATACCGCCGAGTCTTACAATAATATTGGTATGTGTTATTCCAGTTTTAGCGACTATCAAAAAGCCCTTGAATACCTCAATAGAGCTTTGGCGGTAAACAAGAAACTCCTGGGGAAAGATCACCCTGGTACCGCCATCTCTTACAATAACGTAGGCCTTTGTCATTTCAATCTTGGCGAATATAAGAAAGCCCTTGAATACTACAAAAAATCCCTGGCAATAAGTAAGGAGTCCATGGAGAAAGACCACCCTAATACCGCTCTCTTTTATAATAATATAGGCCTTTGTTATTCCTGTCTTGGCGAATATCAAAAAGCCCTTGAATATCTCAATGGATCCTTAGCGATATATGAGAACGCATTTGGTGAGAACCATCCTGGCATCGCTCTCCCTTACAATAATATAGGCTTCTGTTATTCCAATCTTGGCGAATATCAAAAAGCCCTTGAATACTACAACAAGTGTCTAAAAATAAGAAATAAAGTCTTTGAAAAAGGCCACCCTGATAACGCTGCCACCTACTATAATCTGGGCATTTGTTATTCAGAACTTGGCAATAATAAAAAAGCCCTTAAATACTACCAGCGGGCGCTTTCAATATACAGTTTGATGGAAGGACAGGAATCAAAAATTGATGAAATACAACAGAGCATAGAAGAACTTAAAGAGAACTGAACTGAACCGTGCCGCCCAACAAACGCAGATCGTCAAAAAATCCGGGATACGATTTATTGACCGCCTCCGCCCCGTGAATAACAACCGGCTCCGCGCACACCGTCGCCGCGACTGCCGCGGACATCGCGATCCGGTGATCCCCATAAGACAGAACCTCTCCGCCAGAGAAAACCGCGCCCCCGCGCAAGACAAGTCCGTCATCCGTCTCGTCCGTGTTAGCGCCCAGGGCGCGCAGTAAGGCGCTTACAGAGGCGAGCCTGTCGCTCTCTTTGGTACGCAGCCTTCCGGCGTTGCGAATAACTGTGGTTCCTTCGGCGGTGGCGGCGATCACGGCCAACATGGGCACGAGATCGGGAATATCCTTCGCGTTGATTTCAATGCCCCGCAGTTTCCCGCCTGACACTGTTACGGAGGAACCGTCCATCTTTACATTAGCGCCGAATTTCGCCAGGAGTTCCAGAATCGCCCTGTCGCCCTGTTTGGATTTCAAGTCCAAAGCGGCGCAAGTAACACTGCCTGGGCCGATAGCTCCGGCGCCCAGCCAGAACGCGGCGTTCGACCAATCGCCCTCCACGCGCGCAACGCCTGAAGAACGGTACGTCTGCCCGCCCGGTATGGAAAAGACTCCGCCGTCAAAGTCCGCTTTTACGCCAAACTCCTTCAGCATCGCCACTGTCAATTCTATATAGGGGAATGATTCGGCTGTTCCGGTCAGAGTAAGTTCACTGTCGCCGTCAAGCAGAGGCAGGGCGAACAGCAAGCCGCTGATAAACTGCGACGACACTCCCGCGTCCAGCGTATAGCGGCCCGGTGTAAGCCGCCCGCCAGCGTAAAACGGAACGGAGCCCTGCGGCGATAACTCGGCTCCGTGACTGACAAGCTCCTCGTACAAAGGGGAGAGCGGGCGTTCCGGCAGTCGTCCTTTCGGGGTGAAGCTAGCTTTCCGTCCCAGCGCGCCAACGATTGGCAGTATGAAGCGGAACGTACTGCCGCTTTCCCCGCATGGTAGTGTCGCGATGCCGCCAGAGCCTTCCCGCCCCCGATTTAAAGGACGCACAACATAAGCGCCCGATTCGCGTTCAATTCCAGCGCCAAGGGCGGACAGGCAGGCCGCCGTCGCCAAAATGTCATCAGACTCGCCGTTACATTCGACGCGCGTCGGTTTATCCGCCAGGGCCGCGCATATAAGCGCCCTGTGCGCCTGCGACTTGGAAGGAATGGCATTAACAGCGCCGCTTAACCGCGCCGGAAAAATCTTCACATCCACGTATTACTCCGTACTACCTAAAGCTTTATTCCTAAAATTTCTCACAAAGGCACAAAGCTCACAGAGAACACGGAGAGAAGACAAATATAAATATTATGTTTTCCTTTGTGCCTTTGTGTTCTTTGTGCCTCTGTGAGAGGTTTCTTTCATTCCTCATTTGCTCATGCCGAGACGGATGAAATTCGCGAGCTCGTCCATGCTAAAGCTCTTGGCCGCGCATTTGCCGATTTTCTCAGGCAGGATCAGCGTGATGCGCCGCCCGCTTCGCTTCTTGTCAAAGAAAGCGGCCTCGATCAAACTATCAGGCGTTATGTCAGTCTCGGTCGGCAGTTGATAGCGCCTGACGGCCTCGACGATTTCAGTGTGGCAGTCCTCGCCGCACAAACCCATGCGGGCAGCGCCCCGGCTGGCGATTACCATGCCGATTGCGACGGCTTTCCCGTGCGTAACGCCGTAATCTGAGTGTTTTTCGACGCCGTGTCCTATAGTGTGGCCGAAGTTCAATATCTGGCGAATGCCGGTATCTCTCTCATCCGCCACAACAATATCCCGCTTGATCGTGACGTTACGCGCAATTATATCTTCCATTTGGGACTGGATCGGTTTTTTCAGCAATTCAAACAGCTCCGCGCTTAAAATAACACCATGCTTGATCATCTCGGCGCAGCCGTCATGGAAGACTTCAGGCGGCAGTGTTTTCAGCGCCCCGACATCGCACAAGACCAGATCCGGCTGGTAGAACGCGCCGACCTGGTTTTTGCCGGCGGGCAGATCCACCGCTGTTTTGCCGCCCACCGACGAATCCACCATCGCGAGCAATGTGGTAGGTATCTGCGTGAACTTGATACCGCGCAGATAGGTGGCCGCCGCGAATCCCGCCAGGTCGCCAACAACGCCGCCGCCCAGGGCGACAACAACGTCTGAGCGCGTCAGGTTTGCCTCGGTCAGAGCGCACAGGAGCGAAGTATAGGTCGCCATGTTTTTTGACTGCTCGCCGTGTGGAAACACAAAGCGCATGGTCTTGTATCCCGCCGCGCGCAGGGATTGCTCTACAGTGTCCCCGTACAACTCGTTCACTGTGTCGTCGGTTACAAGCGCCGCCGTCTCTCCTTTACAGACCGCTGAGATCTTCTCGCCAGCTTGAGACAGCAAGCCCGCTCCCCCGCTTCCTTCTCCAGTGCCATCAATCAATACTGAATAATTTTTTGACGCGTTGACTTCTACGCTTCTCATTGGCGGTCCACCTTTTCTTTCAGGCACCTGCCATCGTAAAGAAGGGTTTTGAGATAATCAAAATCCTCATTCTTGAGCGCGTCCCTGTACTGCGCGAGAGAAGCAATGAATAAATCAAGCTCATGCAGCAGATGATCGCGGTTTTCCAAAAACAACTCGGCCCACAAGCGCTCGTTCAGCCACGCCACACGCGTCAAGTCCTTATAACTCCCCGCGGAGTATCCCTTGTGCTCAAATACGGTCGGGCTTTTAATGAACGCGTTGGAAACAAGATGCGCCATTTGCGAGGTAAACGCGATCATCGCGTCGTGCTTTTCCGCCGTGGTAACGGTCAGCCTGCCGAATTCCGCGGGCGCGAGCAGACGCTTGATCTTGTCGAGAAACAGGATGTCGTCGTACACTGGCGGCACAATGATCATTGGCGCGCCTTTGAACATATTTGCCTTGCTGTGCTTGAAACC
>Ga0268262_10004999_pt1 | contig 13357 bp, 13 predicted proteins | sample TergutNc150P3_FD_190354 | JGI IMG/M metagenome (GOLD analysis project Ga0268262, IMG submission 190354) | Nasutitermes corniger P3 segment gut microbial community from laboratory colony in Florida, USA - Nc150 P3 (SPAdes) (version 2) | ecosystem: Host-associated > Arthropoda: Insects >... | reverse complement strand
GGAATCCAGTATTTTTCCACGTCTCCAGACTGTCCTTTCACATAACGCCGGTGCAGACTGTGTTTTTTACGCAATTTTTCTTTAACGTATGGGGAATTTTCATAATCCCAAAATCCCCGCAGATACTCCCCGAAGTCTACGGCTTGTTTGCTCTCTGACAGTATGTAACTTTTCAGAAATCCCCTTCGTTGTAATTCCTTGCAAATAAAAACGGCATCGGCTTTTGTAATATCCGCTGCCTTCGCCATATCCCGGAGGCTGTACTGCTTTACGTTCAGACGGCCTTCTTTGCCGGGGATTCCGTCACGAAGCCAGGTAAAAGCGGTTTTTACCGCTTCCGATTCCGTTTTTTGTCTGGTGCTTATCGCGGGAAGATATTCCCCGGTTTCCTCGTTTTTGAACGCCACCAGATAACACGGGCGGTCCGCCCTCTTGAATACTGAGAATGGGAGGTTCTTCATATTCCTAACCCTTGCAACGGCATTGAAAAACGGTTCTATGTGTCGTTTTTATGTGTCGTTTTCTTTATACGCAATGATTAAGAACGCCCGCTGTCGGGTAGTCCTCCCCATAATTTCTTATAACGTAAGGAATTACGGTTATAGCCAGAACCGGGAATCGAACCCGGGACCTGCGCATTACGAGTGCGCCGCTCTGCCATCTGAGCCATCCTGGCTAATCTTCGACATCAATTATAGCAATTAATACCCTATATATTCAACAACACAACCGGTTTGCGCTCTCTTAAAACTCCAACTCAACCGCGCCCCTTGACCTTATCCTCAGTACTGTCAGCGAACCTACGCCAAAAACCGCTTCGATATATGCGCGGTAGGCGTTCATTGCATCCACGGGGACTAAAGTTTGAATGGTTCCGGCAAAACCGCCGCCGTGGACTCTGCATGCGCCGCGCAGTTTTTGCTTACGGAAAAAATCTTTTGTCAGCGCAAGAGCCGCGCCTATGCCTTGAGCTTCAGGGCGGGCAGGGGAGTATACATTTTGTAAAAGCTCCCATGATGAGTCGCCTGATTCATTAACCAAATTCAAATAGAAACGCAACACTCGCTCTTTCTCGGCGGTTGTCGCGGTTTTTTCCATTTCCAATAAAGTTTCCGTCATTGCGTCCACTCTTTCGTTCTCATTAAAAAAGTGAATGGCGCGTAAAAATGCCCTGTCTCCCAGTGACTTTCGTACTTCGGCGGCGCGGGATAGGAATGTTTCTTTTTCAAGTTCGCTAAGTACGGACTTGCCGAAAAGTGCGGCGGCCGATTTCATTTCCGCCGGAATGGAAGCGTAATCCGCCGTGAGGTCGGCGTGACTGCCGCCTGTGTTCACTACACAGAGGGCGTAACCCGCGGCGGCGGGATTAAAATTAATTTGCTTTACTATGGGGCGCGAAACATCGGCAAAATCAATCGCGACGGCGCCGCCTGTGGCGCACGCCGCCTGATCCATTAACCCGCATGGTTTTCCAAAGTGGACATTTTCTGCTATCTGGCCAATCTGCGCTATTTCCAACGAGGTGCGTTTTCCCTCGCCGTAAAGAGAGTCGAAAATGCGGCATAAAAGAGTTTCGAGCGCAGCCGATGATGACAATCCCGAACCTATAAGCACGGTCGAATCCGCGTTAGCTGAAAAGCCGCCGATGTTACAGCCGCGTTTTGATAATTCAGCGGCTATTCCCCTGATGAGCGCGTCTGTCGTCCCTTTTTCTTCGGGTTTTGGCTGTAAATCAGGGTTTCCATCTTTATCTTTTAAATTAATTTTTACATCAGGGAAACCTGTTGAGCGGAAAAATACGGTATCGTCATCGCGTTTCTGCACAATAGCGACATTGTCCAGTTGAATTGACGCGGCTAATACTTTTCCCCGGTTGTGGTCTGTGTGGTTGCCGGCAAGTTCCGTTCTTCCGGGCGCGCTGAAAACCCGCAGCTTTTCCTGCCCGCCGCAAAACTCCGCTCTGTCTTGTATCCCTGTTATTAATGACTCATAACGCTGTCTTGCGGCGTCAATTCCATGCTCTCCATAAAGTTCGCTGAAAATTTCCGCCGCGCGTTTTGAATTTATTTTTTCCAAAAGTTCATTTACAGGCATACTCATTTTTCATCTCTACTGAGCGGTTCCTGTTTTTTGGTAAATCAATAAATAATCAAAAAATGAAATTATTGCGATAACTACGGAAATAGCAAAGACAATAAGCGCGCCTGTTTTAATGTACGGCAAGATCGATTTAAATATATTCAACCGTTCAAAACTTGCGGCTAAAAGCGCGATGGCCCCCGCGATGATATACATGACGGTTTTTATTTTTCCGCTAAAACGCGCGCCCATAGCAACGCCTTTTTTCAACATCAAATTGCGCAAAAACAGGATGGCAAATTCGCGGTAAACAACAAGTAAAAATAAAATCACAGGCAAAATACCGGCGGGAAAAATTCCCTCTATTATAAAGCAAAGATAAAAAGTGACCTGAGTGAGCGTGTCGGCGAAAGGGTCTAAAAGTTTTCCAAAATCGCTTGTCAGATTGAGTTTACGGGCGGCAAGACCGTCTAAATAATCCGTTATTTCAGAGACGATAGCAATGCCCCAAAGTACCGGCACTGTCCATGCCGCTCCGTTCAAGAATAGCGAAGGATAAAAGCGGGGTAGAAGATAAACGACAAGAAACACAGGAGCGAGGATAATGCGGAAAAATGATAATTTATTTGCAAGGTTCATGATTAATATTGACTGTAAAAAACAGGTATGTCAATTGCCTTTTTTTCTGTCTTTAGGTGAGGAACTCTTAATTTCAAGCAATATTGGAATAAGGGAGAAACCCAAATCCTTGCGTATTTTGTTCCTTAAATACGAGATGTACGAATCGTTTACAACCTGGATGCGGGAAACAAAAAAGATGAAGTGTACGGGGTTTGCGGATTTTTGCACGGCATATTTGATCTTAAAATATGTCCGCGGTCCCGCAGGCGGCGGATATTCCTGAAGCCACTTTTCAAGCGCCTGATTAAGCTGGGATGTTCCTATTTGCAGATTGAGCTGTCCGTACATCTTTATTACGGTATTCAATAACTTGTCAACGCCGGTTCCGTCTTTCGCGCTGACGGGTATTACGGGCGCATATTCCATTTGACCGAATTGAAAATGAATTTTTTCTTCAGCGTCCTTAAAAGTATTTTTCTGCCGGGGCATCATATCCCACTTGTTAAGCGCCATAATTATTCCCCTGCCCTTGTCATGGGCGAGCGCGGCAATTTTTTTGTACTGATCGGAAAGCCCTTCTTCCGCGTCGATCATCAGTACGATAACATCCGCGTCGTTGATTGTTTTAATGGCGCGGTTTACTGAATAGTACTCGATATTTTCATTCACTTTTGCCTTGCGCCTAATGCCCGCAGTGTCCATGATTATAAAATTATGCGATTTCCAACTGAAACGGCCTTCTACGGTGTCCCTTGTCGTGCCGGGGATTTCGCTTACGATAGAAGCGTTTGCTCCTGTCAGCCTGTTTGAAAGCGTAGACTTGCCTGTGTTGGGCTTGCCGAGGAGCGCGATTTTGATAACTTTTTCTTCCTGTACTTCTTCCACTTTGGAAAAATCAAGACGCTTTAATATTTCCTGCTGAAGTTCTCCGATATTGTCGCCATGTTCCGCCGAGATCATTAAAACCTTGTCAAAGCCAAAGGCAAGGACATTCCACGCGTCAGCCTCATGTCTGCCGCCTTCCGTCTTGTTTACCGTTACAATTAATTTTTTCCGATACGGACGCAATGTGTTTATAAGCTCTTCGTCCTCGCTTGTTATCTCTCCCGCTTCGAGGAGTAAAACAACAAGGTCGGCTTTTTTTATTGTCTCAAGAGTTCTCTCGACTACCAGGTTGTCAAGTTCATTGCAATCCGCGAGTTTAAAACCGCCGGTGTCGATAAGGCGCAGAGGTTTGCCGTCGATGAGGCAATCCGCTTCTACGGGATCGCGCGTAACGCCGGGCGTTGGGTCGGTAATTGCCCTGCGTTTGTGAAGCAGGCGGTTAAAAAGCGTTGACTTTCCCACATTGGGGCGGCCGGCGAGTACTACTGTCGGGAGATTGCGGTATTTTACATTTGTCAGCATATCACTTCTTCCTAATCATTTTGATTAATCCCGTTAGATTTTCGTCTTTTACAAGCGCAAGTAAAAAAACACCTAACAGCAGATAAATAACCGCGTTTAATATCAACGGAATGCCGTAACTTATTAAACGCCCGTGTCCCGCGCAAATATCGCGTAACATGGGGGAGAGGAAATAAATTGGAACTGCGGCAATAGTTGAAAGAATCAGCATTTTTAAAATGTAGAGAAGGGCGGGGCCTATTACGGAACCAATACGGATGTTTGGATTTCTTCCAAGAAAGATGACAAGTAAAATTGTGTTAATCGCGCTTGCAAAAGATAAGGCAAACGCTATACCCGCGCCCCTGAAAGGCATGGATAAAACTGCGGCAAGGATAATGTTTACAACCATCGAAATAATTCCCGCGATAGTAGGAGATACGGTATTGCTCTGCGCGTAAAATGCCGGAGCGATGATGCGGTTAAGCGCGATAAATAAAAGTCCCGGCATATGGAAGGTAAATGCGGCAAGAGTAAGAGTAACGGAAGTTTCATCGAAACTGTGGCTTTGAAAAAGAAGACGGATTAAACCCTGTCCCTGTACAAGCGAGAAAAAAGTTACGGGTATTGTTATTAGCGCGATAATGTTAATCGAAGAAACCAATCGCTTGTTGTAAATATCCCATTGAGAAGTTTTTGCGTATTCGGTAAGGTTCGGAAGAAGCACCGTCCCAATCGACACGGCAAACACCCCTAAAAATAATTCCTGTAGACGCAAAGAATACTGCAGGCTCGATACAACTCCTTCCCCGGCCCTGCCTCCCAACGCGGTGGAAACCAAATCATTAATTTGGTACGCCGCCATTCCAATAATTGTGGGGCTGATCAATCGCAGCACTTTTCGCGTACCGGGATTGTCAATGGCGCGTTTTAGTCCGGTAATAAAAAACTTATACCCTTTTTTTAAAACAAACGGAAACTGAATCGCCGCCTCAAGAAAACCGCCGATGAGGATGCCGATTGCCATTGCCTGGGCGGGATTTTTTGTAAAGGGACTCAACGCGTAAGTGCAAAGAATTGTTACAATGTTTAATAAAATCGGCGCAAGCCCGGACGGAGTAAAAATATGAAGACTGTTTAACACACCTTGAAAGAGAGCCGCCAGCGAAATAAACCCAAGAAACGGGAACATGACTCTTGTTAATAGAACAGTCTCGTCAAATTCCTCTATTCCAAAAATACGGACAAGCAGGGGAGCAAAAAGAATTCCAGCCATTACCATCAATGTTACGATAAACGTAAGAAACGTAAACACGCACGAAAAAAACTCCCGTGTTTTTTCCTTGTCGCCTTCAAGCATATACTCCTTAAACGTGGGAATAAAAGCGACGGAGATTGACCCTTCTGCGAAAAGTCTGCGGAAAAGGTTAGGCAGTAAAAACGCGACAGAAAAAGCGTCGGAAAGGGCGGTAGTGCCGAGAAACCGCGCCTTTGTCATTTCTCTGAGAAGTCCGAGGATACGCGAAATTAAAGTTAGGAGTGAAAGCGTCGATCCATGCCGCACAAGGGAAGCCGCAGTTTGCGGGGAATTATCAGGTTGAGTTTTTTCCATATTTATTTTAATTTATGCAGCACTGTATCACCATGAGCACCAATAACTTCTTCTTTCCTGGGGTGGACTATTAAATCCATGCCTTCCATTGGCAATGCTCCAAAAAGAATTTCATCAGCGCCGGGGACAACAAGCGCGGGACAAACCGTTTGCCTATCTTTCCAATGTACTTCTACTCCATCTGTTATTTGGCAAACAATAGATGAACCGTCCGCAAGAATGCCGGGTTCCGGACCTCTTAATTCCAGGCCTAATTTTTGACAAGTATCCTCGTTAATGACAAGCGTCCATGCTCCAGTATCAGCTAAAGCATCTACAGTAAGAGCGCGAACCTGCGCATCCGTGATATACCCGCGTTTTACATCCATGACATCACCGGCATTCTTTATCGTAATTTTCGTTTTTACAGTACTCATATAAAACTCCTATTTTTAATTTTATGTTCTTTACTTTATCTTTTTTGTTCGTTTGAAATATATGATAAATTTTACATTGTTTGGCGTTTATTGTAAACTGGCATATAAGGGACTGGCAAATAAGAGATTATGCCTTTTTTTCCTTGACAAAGCCAAAAGAATGAAATAAAATACATAAAACGGCGTGCTGTTGGGAGTGAGGGATTTTATTTGTGATTAATTACTTTTCTAAAAAGTGTTGCATACCTCGCTATGGTCCGGGCGCGCTGCCTCACCTAAAGGTTCGGCGCATTTATTCTAAATGGGGATTTCATTTAGCGCCACGCTGTGCCACATTATCCATCCACACGCCTTCGGCGTGCATGATTGAGCGCCGCATTGCGGACGGCGGGATAAATCCCGCCTCATTTTGTTCATCTGGGGTACGCTGTTCGGCGCTGGGGCGTTTGGAATTTGTTCATCTACACGCCTTGACGGCGTGCTGTTTATTGCCCCCCCCCCCCCCCGTTTACTCCAGCCTCTCTATGTAGCCGTTTCAATTATCAAAAATATATATTTTCTCTTTTTTTGTTTTTTCCTATTATTTTATCATTTTCTTTGTATAACAAATGGAAGCTGTTTTGTGTCGCAAAACACTCTGTTTTTTATATTTTCCACGTTGTGGAAAAAGCCCATAGAGGGCGAAACATTAAAGTGATTTCCGTTCGAAGATAGCGGAAATACACACAGAAGGAGCTTTTATGAAGAAAAGCAAATTGTTAATTTTGGGCTTGATAGCCCTGATGTTGGCCGGCGGACTCGTGCTGGTAAGTTGCAGCGCTTGTCCGGGCGGCGGTAGTTTAGAAGGAACAAGTAAAGGATGTACTTCGAATTATGGAAAAACAGAATGCGAAAATCATTGCATAACTGCCCAACAAAATGCTAGTGGATTAGGTCAGAGTTATCATTGCAACTGCAATTAATTGTTTAGGGTGAAAGCTCGGTAATCCCGCCCGGAAAAAATTAATAAAGGCGGGATTGCCTTTAAGGAGTAACAATGAAAAAAGTAATTATCAGCGGCGCTATAGTGATGGTACTTGGTCTGCTCATCGCGCTGGGACCAAAGTTTTTATTTAAGGTTTGCGATTCCAACATGGCATCAACCGCAAGCGGAGAAGATTGTTGCGCTGAACCTGCGAAAAGCAGTTGTTGCGGTCCTGCGTTAAGCAGTCTTCCTATCTGTCATTGGTCGGCGCAAGCCGAGATCGGCATAGGATTGTTAATTGTCGCTTTGGGTGCTTGCATGATCGTCTTCACCGACAAGAAAATACGTTTTGGTTTGCTTATCGGCGTATTTTTTTCAAGCATCATCTCCCTGGCAATCCCCAATTTCCTTATCGGCGGCTGCAGCACGATGACTATGAGATGCCACAGAGTCGCTTTCCCCGCGCTTACCATTGAGAGCGCCGTTTTGTTGGTATTTTCAGCAATTATGATCACCATTATTGCAATACAAAAACAGTCTTCTGAAACTGTGTAAGTACATAAAAAAGGCTGTCCGTTTCCGAACAGCCTCTTTAATTTATTCTCAAATTTTATCACGCAGAGGCGCAAAGGCGCAGAGGACGCGGAGTTTATGTCCGATATATTTTCGTTATGCAAGATATTTTTGTAGAACAAGGAGCATGAAAGTATAACGTTAATACTACAAACAACAACTTTGCGTTCTCTGCGCCTCTGCGTGAGGTCTTCCTCCTAGTAATCCATTCCTCCCATGCCGCCCATTCCGCCGCCGGGCATTGCCGGGGCTTCCTTTTTCTCGGGAATGTCCGTAATGGCGCATTCGGTGGTGAGTAATAGGCTCGCTATGGACGCCGCGTTCTGTAATGCAGAGCGCGTTACTTTGGCGGGGTCAATGATACCGGCTTTCAACATGTCAACCCATTCCATCTTGGCGGCGTCAAAACCAATGCCCTTCTTTTCGTTCTTTGCCTTTTCAGAGATGACCGCGCCGTCAAGACCGGCGTTTTCGGCGATTTGGCGGATTGGCTCTTCAAGAGCGCGTTTTACAATTTTAAAACCGACTCTTTCATCATCGGTAAGTTTGGTTGTGTCTGACTTGTCAAGCGCGAGACTTGCCTGGATCAGCGCGATAGCGCCGCCGGGGACAATGCCTTCGTCGATAGCGGCGCGGGTAGCGGACAGGGCGTCTTCAACGCGGTGTTTTTTCTCTTTAAGCTCGACTTCGGTAGCAGCGCCGACATTGATAACCGCAACGCCGCCTGCAAGTTTTGCAAGGCGTTCCTGCAATTTTTCGCGGTCGTAGTCACTGGTGGTATCTTCAATTTGCGCCTTGATCTGCGCGATTCTGTCCTGAATGTCTTTCTGTTTGCCTGAGCCGTTAATAATCGTGGTGTTGTCCTTGTCAACCTTTACGGTTTTCGCCTTACCAAGCTGTGAAATATCGGTGTTCTCAAGTTTAAGGCCGAGTTCTTCGGAAATTACCTCTCCGCCGGTAAGAATGGCGATGTCTTCCAGCATGGCTTTTCTGCGGTCGCCGAAACCGGGGGCTTTTACCGCGCAGGTGCGCAGGGTTCCGCGCAGGCTGTTCACAACCAAAGTTGAAAGGGCTTCGCCGTCGCAGTCTTCCGCGATGATGAGCAGGGGCTTGCCGCTCTGGGCGACTTTTTCCAGCAAGGGGAGCATGTCCTTCATGCTTGAAACTTTCTTGTCGTGGATAAGGATATAAACGTCTTCATAAACGCTTGTCATGGTGTCGCGGTCTGTTACGAAATAGGCGGAAATGTATCCGCGGTCAAACTGCATACCTTCGACAAATTCGATGGAAGTTTCCATTGTTTTGGCTTCTTCCACAGTGATGACTCCGTCCTTACCTACTTTTTCCATAGCGTCGGCGATTGTGTTTCCGATTTCGCTGTCGTTGTTGGCGGAAACGGACGCGACGTGGGAAATTTCTTCCTTATCCTTGATAGGCTTGGAATTTTTCTTGATTTCTTCAACGGCGATTTCTACCGCTTTGTCGATACCGCGTTTTAGCTCAATGGGCGTCATCCCGGCGGCGACGGATTTGAGTCCTTCTTTTACCAACGAATAAGCCAGAACTGTCGCGGTTGTGGTTCCGTCTCCAGCGACATCGTTTGTTTTAGTGGCTACTTCTTTCAGTAACTGCGCCCCCATATTTTCATAAGGGTCGGCAAGTTCCACTTCTTTTGCCACGGAAACCCCGTCTTTGGTTACTGTGGGGGCGCCGAATTTTTTGTCCAGAAGGACATTCCGTCCCTTGGGGCCGAGCGTTACTTTGACGGCCTTTGAAATTTGCTCAACCCCGGCAAGCAGCTTGCGCCGGGCATCTTCGTTGAACATTAACTGTTTTGCCATATACATCTCCTCTTATTGCCGAACATTAAATTATGTTCTTTCGGCATAAATTAAAAAATTTGGCCTGACCATTTACAATTGTCAGACAACTATAAAATATCAAATTGCCGAAATTTCGGCAATAGCCTTTTAGCTATTCTTGTTTAGCGGTGGCCAGGATAAGCAATTTTACCAATTCAACCGCCTCCGCTTGCGTAAGAGTAACGCCTTTACCCATTTTCTCGCGTCCGGGAGCCCAATCCCTTATATCGAGTTTTGGCGTTCTGCCGCTCCAGGACACCAGATTCAGCTCTTTTTGCCATCCGCTTTTTTCCTGGGAAATCACCCCAAAATGCTATACCACTTCAAAACTGAAATTATCCATAAAAATTAACTACCTCTTATTGTAAAATTTTAGTAAAGAATAGCATGAAAAAAACAAAAAATCAGCTTGAAAAAGAGGTATATTTAGTATATACTCTATCGGTAAACCCGAAAATTGTTCCTGATTAAGGAGGGACTAATGAAAAGAAGAATCTTTTTTATTCTATTAATACTGTCAGCAATTACATTGATATGTAATTCCTGTATTACAACAGTACATCCGCCGGCTCCTACAGAGCAGCCGACAGTATCAAATGAGGTGAAGGCTAAAGCGGATCAAGCCAGGAAGCAGGCAATGGATTTTGACAGTAACACTTATTTCCCAAGTGAATGGGAAGAAGCCGAAAGTCAATATCAAGCGGCAAAGGATAACGCTTCGTATAATGCCGCGGCGGACGCTTATAACGAGCTCTTTAAAAAAGCCGTTGCGCTTTATGCTCAGGCCAGGGAAGATGAATTAATGGCGGTAAGAGACGAATTAATCGCTACCGGCTTTACCGATGTTTTTCCTCAGTACTTAAAAAAGGCGGATGATTTGGCCCTTGCCGCGCAGGATAAATATAATGCCGGAGATTATTACGGAGCCAGAGACGCCACCGCCTCGGCATTGGATGAATATAAAACCCTTTTAGCGGGAGCCAAAACATATTTAGCAAGACAGGAAATTTTAAACCGTGGTTTTACAAATTATGACACCGACAATTTTTTAAAGGCGGATGAAATCTCCCAAAGAGCTATAGATGCCTATGAGGCGGGTGATAAAAATAAAGCTCTTGCCAATGCGGAAGAGGCCCAGCTTCGTTACAATATTGTGCTTTCAAACGGCTGGACGGTCTATTCCTCAGAACGCAGGGATGCCGCTTCATCGGAAAGGGAATTGGCCGTAGCTGACAAGGCAAATATCGCGTCCCGTGATACATTCCGAAGGGGCGATGCCTTACTTGAGGAAGCAAGAGCATTATATGCTGAGGGAAAATTCTCGGAAGCCGCTATAGCGTTTGTGGATGCTGAAGCGAATTACGCTATTTCCAGAAAAGAGACTGAAGAAAGACGCATAAAAGCCGAAGAGGCGATGAGGATAGCTGGAGAAAAAATCGGAGAGAGTAACGAAACGGCCATAGAGGCTGAAAAAATTATAGAAGGAGGTTCAAAATGAACCGAAAAATTTTATTTGTATTAATAATGTCTTTGTTTTTTACAGTTTTGGCGTTTGCCCAATATGATCTTCCGGAACCGGGATTAACAATTCCTGTTTTTAAATCTGTCGCGTATTTTGGCGCAGCGGGTACCGGTGAAGATGAATCAAAAATTCCCACCAGCATAAGCAAGAATGAATTTTATCTTCGTAGCGTGGAGTTAAATAAACTGGCCATGGAAACCTATGAATACGGCGATTATGAAGCTTCCGCCGGTTTTGCCCAGGAAGCGGTACGTTATGCTGAACTTTCCGATGAGTATGTTTCCAATCAGCTTATCGCCGAAGCTGAGCGTCTGATGAAATGGGCGGAAGATAACAATTTTAACATAAAATTTCCTAATAATTTCATTGAGGGAAAGACACAATATGAAAACTCGGTAGACGCCCGTACTAACGAAAACTGGAACGAATCTATTGACTCCGCCATTAAAGCCATTGAAATTTTTACCGCATTTCAAGTCAGCGGCAAACCGCCTGTAACAACAACTCCCGGTAAAACTCCGACAACAACTGCTACAACCGGTACGCTGCCGAATCAATATACCGTCAGAACATGGAGAGTAGAAAGAGATTGTTTATGGACTATCGCCGGTTATCCGTGGGTTTACGGAGATTCGTGGAAATGGAGAGAACTATATGAGGCTAATAAAGATAAAATGCCCGAACCTGCAAATCCCGATTTGATTGAACCCGGCATGATATTGGATATCCCCCCCCTTAGCGGTGAAAGACGTCAGGGAATGTGGAGTCCTACGAATAGGTAGTAAACGCCATTAAAACGGCGTTTACTATCACGATAAGCGACATTAAAACGTCGCTTATCGTGGCGGTTTACGGGCGGTTTTAGCGCCTGGCGGCGCAACCGCCCTACATTCTGCCTTCGGCAGAACGTCGTAAACCGCCATTGACAATCAGTTTTTATAAAGAGGTTTGCCTTGGGGTGAACCTCTTTTTTGTCCCATAAAATTTATTAAGCGGTTACTGTAAGACCAAGACCAAGTGCATTTGAGACTCTTATGAATGTCAGCATATTACAATTAATTCCGTTTTCAATTTTTGATAATTGCTGTTGAGTAATATGACTTTTTTGAGCAAGTTCTTTTTGGGTCAAACCTTTTTTTTCGCGGGCTTCTACTATTGCGTAACTCAAATTTAACAAACGTTTTTCTTCTTCAAATAGTTTTTTAAACTCCGGATTTTTCATTTCTTCAGCTAAATGTTTTTTAAAACTCATAATAACCTCCTAATATCCTGCTCTGTAAATCTCACTAAAAAATCATCACGTTTTCTTTTTGCCAATTTAATTTCAGATTTTGGTACTTTATCTGTATGTTTGTCAAATATGTTTGTTAAAACAATAATTTCTTTATAACAGAAAAAATATAAAATCCTTACTTGTGTACCGGTTAATTAGATCCGTAATTCATAAATTCCATCTTCCAAAAGATCGGCATACGGTCTGTGTAAATCCGGTCCTTTTTCTTCTAAATGGTCAACAAAAGCCAATATTTTTGCTCTTTCATTTACAGCAAGTTTTCTGATGTATTCCTCAACAGGCTTTGTGCCGTCTGCTTTAACATAGTAAGCCACATTCCATTTTTTGCTCATTATTAATAATACATCAAATATGGTGTATTATCAAGAGGTTAATTTTTAAGGGGACATTTTGATTTTTAGTTATCAGTCACGCTTTTTCTATCTCTTCAAGATTGCGCTCAATTACCTGCATCACCGCACCAGAAACGGCTTTTTCAATTTCAATCAGCACAGATTTTTTGAATTTTCTTATCTGCGCTTCCGCAATCTGGATAGAGAACAGTTCAGGGGGGTCAATTTCAAGGGCGTTTGCTATCCGTTCAAGCATTTCAGGAGAGGGAAATTTCCGCGTTAGTTCAATCATGGCAATATATTGGGTGGACAAGCCAGTCCGCTCCGCAAGCCGAGACTGAGAAAATCCAAGCCTATTACGGTTTTCTTTCATATTGTAAGCCAATAATTCTCTTAAATTCTTCAAGATTCTTGCCTCATAGACAATATAAATCTTAACCTATAACTGACAAATTGCCTTTTTGTTGCCTAAAAACGCTTGACTATTAGACAATTAATGTGAATAATATAATAAAGTGAGTATTCCAAATTGGGATAAATCATAAAAAATCTCGTATGGGATTTTTAATATGCCTTCGGGGGCATTAAACCCGAATAGGAGTTTTTATGAAAAAGGTTGTAATTATAATTTTATTATTTGCAGCATTGTGCACTGTTATACCGGTTGTTACTGAAGCACAGCAACGAACTTGTAAA
>Ga0268262_10004998_pt1 | contig 13357 bp, 11 predicted proteins | sample TergutNc150P3_FD_190354 | JGI IMG/M metagenome (GOLD analysis project Ga0268262, IMG submission 190354) | Nasutitermes corniger P3 segment gut microbial community from laboratory colony in Florida, USA - Nc150 P3 (SPAdes) (version 2) | ecosystem: Host-associated > Arthropoda: Insects >... | reverse complement strand
CGCGCATCCGGCGATCTTGAAGTGGACCAGCATCATCTGGTAGAAGATACAGGCATTGTTTTGGGCCAGTGCTTTGAAAAGGCCCTTGGCGATAAGCGCGGAATTCGCCGGAACGGAAGCTGTCTTTTCCCTATGGACGAGACCTTGGCAAGCGCCGCCGTTGATTTATCCGGGCGGCCTTTTCTATTTATTGACGCCAAGCTTTCAGGCACGCCGCTTATCGCCGCGCCAAACGGGGAAAACGCGGAAGCGTTTCAGTTTCAGACCGACACGATAGAAGATTTTTGGCAGGGCTTTGTCAACGCGGCGCTCTGTAATTTGCACCTTGAAATTGTCCGCGGGCGTAGCGATCATCACAAGATAGAGGCCATGTTTAAGGCCACAGCCCGCGCCCTTCGTTGCGCCTGTGAAATAGACGAGCGAAGTTGTGGCGCAGTTCCCTCGACAAAGGGAAGTTTATAACGTATTTATAGGAAACGATATGGTAATTGCATCAATTGATATTCAAAACGGAAAAGTTGTCCAGCTAAAGCAAGGCGCCGAATTGGTTCTTGAACGGGATAACGCAATTGAACTTGCAGTCGAATTCGACCGTTACGGCGAAGTGGCGGTAATTGACCTTGACGCCGCCATGGGCAAGGGTTCAAACATTGAAATGATAAAGCCCCTTTTGCGGAAGGCTGAATGCCGCGTTGGCGGCGGCATAAAAACCCCAGAACAGGCAAAAGAACTGGTGAGCCTTGGAGCGCGGAAAATTATTGTCGGTTCGGGGGCTTTTAGAAGCGGCGGCGAATACAAGCCAAATATTCCGTTTCTTAAATCAATCGCTGAAAAAATCGGAAGGGAACGGCTAATTGTCGCCGTTGATGCCCGCGACGGCGAAATAGTTGTCGATGGATGGAAGACGCCCACCGGCCTTGACCTGTTTGATACCGCAAAGGCCGTTGAGCCTTACGTCTCTGAACTGCTCTTTACCTGCGTTGAGCGTGAAGGCGAAATGAAAGGCACGAAGCTGGAAACTGTGCGCAGACTGCGCGAAGCGGTTTCCTGCCTGCTTACCGTCGCGGGCGGTGTCTCAAGTTTGGAAGAAGTCGCGGAGCTGGCCTCATTAAACTGCGATGTTCAGTTGGGCATGGCCCTTTATACCGGAAAAATTATTTTGGCCGACGCTTTTACGCGGTCGCTTAACTGGAAAAAATGCTGTCTGCCAGATGCGGACATAAAAAACTCGCTTCTTCCCCTTATTGTTCAGTCTCCTGATGGCCAGACGCTTATGACGGGCTTTACCGATGCCGAAGCGTTAAGTGAAACTTTCAAAAGGGGAAACGTCTGTTTCCACAGCCGCACTCGGAACAAGCTTTGGATGAAGGGCGAAACTTCGGGGAGTATTCTGAAACTTGTCAGAATGCGCGCCGACTGCGACAGGGACGCGCTTCTTGCCGTGGCAGAACCTGCCGGCCCTGTATGTCATACGGGCGCTTGGTCGTGTTTTGAAACGGGTAGAAAATTTACCTGGGAATTTTTACAGAACATTATCGTCGAGCGTTTCCGTAACCCGCCCCCCGGTTCGTATACCGCGACTTTAGACGACAAGCTTGTGCGGGAAAAACTGATGGAAGAAGCGGAAGAAGTCTGTACGGCAAAAACACACGCCGAAGTTGTCTGGGAAGCAGCCGATCTCCTTTATTTTACCACCGTCCTGATAACCCGCGAGGGACTCACCGTTCAGGAAGTTTTGGACGAGCTTGACCGCAGACACAAAAAATGAGCAGGTACTGGAATAACCGCGTAAAAAATATCTCTCCTTATGTTCCCGGCGAACAGCCAAGAGACAGGAAGTTTATCAAGCTCAACACAAACGAAAATCCGTATCCCCCTTCTCCAAAGGTTATTAAAGCCATACAGGAAGCTGCCAACGAGCGCCTCCGGCTTTATCCCGATCCTCAATGCACGGAGTTTCGCGAGGCTGTTGCCAGGCGGTACGGGGTAAAGAGCGAGCAGGTTTTTGCGGGCAACGGTTCGGACGAGATACTGGCGTTTGCCTTTGCGGCTTTTTTTGAAAGCTCTGGCGGCAATCGGAATGAACCGATTCTCTTCCCTGACATAACCTATAGCTTTTATCCTGTGTACGCAGATCTGTGGAATATTCCCTATCGCACAATACCTCTAGGCGAAGACTTTTCGATAAAGATCGCCGACTACGAAATACCTTCAGGCGGTGTAGTGTTTCCGAACCCCAATGCCCCGACGGGAATACCGCTTTCATTAAGCGACGTTCTTTCCCTTGCCGAATACCTGGAAAAGCTGGACAAGGTTTTAATTGTGGACGAGGCATACGCCGCTTTCGGTGCGGAATCAGCAGTTCCTTCTATCAACGAGTACGGTAACATACTCACAGTCCATACGCTTTCAAAGTCCGCGTCATTAGCCGGACTGCGCGGCGGTTATGCAATCGGAAACAGCGAATTGATCGAGGGGCTTTGCAGTGTAAGGGATAGTTTTAACTCCTACACTGTTGACAGGCTTGCCCTGGCCGGTGCGGAAGCGGCGGTTTCCGATTCTGCTTATTACGATGAAATCAACCGCAGAGTTATAGCGACCAGGGAACGCGTAACGAAAACTTTGCGAAGCCAGAGTTTTATAGTCTTGCCCTCAGCAGCAAATTTTATTTTTGTTAAGGCCCCAATCATAAAAACCGATCCGTGCATTAGCGGAACCGATCTTATGGCCGCCTTGCGTGAAAGGGGAATACTTGTAAGGCATTTCAACAAGAACAGAATCGCCGATTACCTTAGGGTAAGCATGGGAACCGACGAGGAAATGGACGCTTTTTTGGAAGCTTGTACAGCGATAATCGGCAATATAGGAAATGCAAAGTGAAGATAATCCATGCCGCAGAATTTGATTCTTTTTGGAAGCGCGGTGTTGCGTATAATGATGATGAAACTGAATTGGCGGTAAAAGAAATAATAGCCGCCGTAAGAAGCGAAGGGGATGCGGCTATCCGCCGCTTTGCCGCTCGCTTTGACAAGAGCTCTCCTATGAAGCTGGAAGTTCCCATGTCTGTAGCACTTGAGGCGCGGGAAGAAATGCGACGAAACGATCCCCAACTGTATTCGGCGATTGAGCTTTCGGCATCGCACATAAAACGCTTTTGCCAGAAACAGAGGGAACAATTTTTTGATTTTGAATATGAAATGGAAAAGGGCCTTATCACAGGCCAAAGGGTAATTCCGGTTCAGAGGGCGGCAGTTTACGTTCCGGGTGGGCGGTTTCCATTGTTTTCATCAGTAATGATGTGTCTTCTCCCTGCGTTCTGTGCCGGTGTGGAAGACGTAATCTTCGCATCGCCGCCTTCGGAAGACGGTTTTCCCGACGGAAAGATACTTGCCACTGCCGCAATAACAGCGGAGATTGCTGAAAGGAAACTTCGTGTTTTTGCCGTTGGCGGCGCACAGGCAATAGCCGCCCTGGCGCTGGGGACGGAATCCATTCCCGGTTCCGATGTAGTTGTCGGTCCCGGCAACAAGTACGTTGCAGCGGCCAAGCGGCTTTTGTTCGGCGAGGTGGGGATTGATTTTATCGCGGGGCCGTCCGATGTGCTTATCGTCAGCGATAATTTCACAACGGCGGACATAGCACATAACGCAGAATTAATCGCGGCTGACATGATAGCGCAGGCGGAGCACGATCCCGACGCTCGCGCAAGGGCGTTGGTTCCGTCCAGGGAGCTTGCGGAAAAAATTGCCGATACAATTGAAAAACAGCTAGCTAAGCTTCCAACAGCCGAAACCGCCCGATCATCTCTTGAATCAGGCGGTCTTATTATCGTTTACGGAGAAAAAGAAGAAGCCATCCGCATTGCAAACATCATCGCTCCTGAACATCTGGAACTTCACGCAACAGATTCTGAGAATTGGATCCCAAAACTAAAAAACTACGGTTCGCTTTTTCTGGGCGCTCTTTCGGCGGAAGTTCTGGGAGACTACTCAGCCGGAATCAACCATACGCTTCCTACATCCGGCAGCGCACGTTTTACAGGCGGGCTTTCCGTCAGGCATTTCTTAAAGACCGTTACAACCTTGCGCTGTACAAGTGATGAGGGTTTTGAAAAAACCCGTCAGGCGGCAGAAATTCTTGCCAACGCCGAAGGCCTGGCGGGCCATGCCCAAAGCGCGGCGTTGAGAAAAGCTTAATGGAAACCTCATAATTATTAGTCAAGCGGTAAGCTGAATAGATTTATGTTTTCCTAATCCAAATGTCTCAATAGTATACCAACTTTGCCAAGCTCGTACTTACAGTATGGCGGTATTAAACCAGACTAATAAGTAAAAATAGGAAGGAGGAATTACTATTGACCACATATGGTTATGTTAGGGTATCAAGCGTAAATCAGAACGAGGACAGGCAAATGGTCGCAATGAACAAGTTGAATATTCCGTTCGAACGGATTTTCATGGATAAACAGTCAGGAAAGGATTTTAACCGCCCTGCGGACACTTGACAAGGAGGTTAAATTATCGTATTAAACAAAAATAGAGATCAGTCAAAAGGTTTGTATTTTTTGGAAAAATTAAGCAGGTAATTTTTCTCAAGAAAGTTAGGGTGAAGTTAAGTATGAATGTAATGTTAAATTTTGGACCGTTTTTCCGAGGTCTTTCTTTATACGCGGATAGTTATAACCCTAAAGTAAAAGTTTAGATGAAAAATGCTGTTGTCATAGGCGCTGGGCCGGCAGGACTAACTTCTGCATATGAGTTACTTGCGCATAATGCAGGCTATGATGTGACAGTATTGGAAGAAAGTGAAGTCTTCGGCGGTATTTCCAGGACCGTAAACGCCAAAGGCAATCGTATGGACATAGGAGGGCATCGTTTCTTTTCCAAGGATGAACGCGTAGTGGACTGGTGGTTACGTCTGCTCGCTCCGCAGGGCAGGCCGTCAAAAGACGAGCTTTTGCTGAAACGTACCAAGAAGTACGCACCAGACGGTGTTGACCCGGAAACAGATGATTGCGTTATGCTTATGAGGGAACGTGTCAGCAGGATATATTATAGAAACGCATTTTTTGATTATCCTGTAAAGTTGAACTGGAACACCATTCGTAATATGGGCATTGTAACGACTTTTCGAGCGGGTTTCAGCTATATGGTTACGATTATTCGGAAGTTGCCAGAGGATAATCTTGAAAATTTTTACATAAACCGGTTTGGCAAAGTCCTTTATTCGATATTTTTTGAGGGATATACGGAGAAGGTGTGGGGAAGGCATCCACGCGATATTTCAGCCGAATGGGGAGTGCAACGCGTTAAAGGACTGTCCATACGCTCTGTGCTGAATGATATATTTGGTAAGTTGTTCCATGTCAAAAATCGAAAAATAGAAACTACGCTTATCGAACAATTCTACTATCCGAAATATGGGCCGGGACAACTGTGGACTGTCGTTGCAGATGAAGTCAGGTGTTTTGGCGGAACGATTCTGGCTGGAAAGAGTGTTGTTCATATTGATCGCGATATAGACAATCGCATAAGTAGAGTAGTATGTGCTGACGGCTCCGAGTTTCCGTGCGATTTACTGGTTTCCTCCATACCTGTAAAAGATCTTATTGGCGCGATGGTCAACGAAAACATTCCGCCGGAAATTAAGCATATAGCCGAAGGACTGCCATACCGCGATTTCCAAACTGTTGGCGTGTTATTGCCGGTAGATAAATTCTTGTTGCGCAATAAAGGCAAAACGCCGACAGTTGGCGATATTGCTCCGGACTGTTGGATTTATGTACAAGACACGTCAGTCAAATTGGGGCGCATTCAAGTTTTCAATAATTGGTCGCCGTACATGGTAAAAGATTTTGAGGACACAGTTTGGCTCGGGCTTGAATATTTTTGCAACGAAGGCGACAAGTCCTGGCAAATGTCTGATGTTGAATACATCGCGTTCGCGGAGGCCGAGCTGGTCAAAATTGGCGTCATAAAATCAGTAACTGATGTTTTGTTTGCACACAGGGAGAAGGTGAAGAAAGCGTATCCGGCGTATTTTGATACTTATGCGGAATTTCCAAAACTGCGCGCATTTTTGGATTCTATTCCGAACCTCTACTGTGTCGGTCGCAATGGGCAGCATCGTTATAACAATATGGATCATTCAATGGTTACGGCGTTTGAGGCTATCGATAATATTATTTTCAATAGAAAAGAAAAGGAGAACATTTGGAATGTCAATACTGAGAAAGATTACCACGAAGAAAAGTAACTACGACTTAATTCATTTTTCTTTAATGTGATAGCACAAAATGGGGAACAAAAAATGGAAATTTTGAAAATGTTAGGACTGTATGCTTTGATTTGTATTCTGGAATTTGCCTTGCTAAGTCTGTTTATCCACATACGGTTGTTTAGTGGTAAGTTATACTTTTTCCGGATGTTTATATATGCAATTATTTCAGGTGTGTTATTGCTTGGAGGATTTATTGCTTTACGCAGATTTGATGTGGAATTAATATTTTCTGGTGTGATAATTTCTATATTGATGGTTTTTTTCTTTATAAGTATTTTTTCCGCAGTTGTTGATAGGAGTTATAGTGTTTTTTCCTTGAATTATTTGGAACAGCATCGTGAAGAGGCCTTCACGATGGAAGAAATAGAGAAAAACTTTATTGAGAATTATATAATAGGGCTTGATGCTACTCAGCGACGAATTAATGAACAATTGCGAATAGGGAACATTGAAGAAGTAAAGGATGGCTATAAAATCACAAAGAAAGGTACACGCCTTATAAAGATCTTCAGGTTTATTGAGAAAATATTTCCGGCAGACGAGAAAAGAATTTTGTATTAACACTAAGGCGGTTAGTTTTGAAAAAGGCACTAATTACAGGCGGAAGCGGTTTTTTTGGCAGTATTTTAGAACGCCGACTGCTTGAAGAAGATTTCTCTGTTATAAATATAGACCTCGTAAAAGATGATTTTTGCCATGAAAATCATACCACCATACAAGGTGATATTAGTGATGAGACATTGTTAAAAAAAGTGTTTGAAGAAAACAGGTTTGATTGCGTGTTCCATTGCGCGGCAATATTGGCTCATGCCGTTAAGGATAAACAATTTTTATGGGAATCTAATGTGGAAGGGACACGTAATGTGGCGGAAATGGCGGCGAGGCACAATGTCAAACAACTAGTGTTTACTTCTTCTAACTGCCTTTGGGCGGAAAATTTCCATCGCCCGGTTCTTGAAGACGATGTACCAAACCCTGTGGAGATTTATGGCAAATCTAAACTTGAAGGCGAAAAAATCCTTTTAAGTTACCGTGACCGCGTTAATTCTGTCATAATCCGATGTCCTACAATAATGGATGCTGGTAGGATGGGATTGCTTGGCATACTCTTCGAATGTATCGGCACACTAACAGGCTGTCAAGATGGGCGTAATACGGTTTTTGAAGTGGTTTTCTTAAGATTCATATAATTGGGAGAATTATTTGAGCGGCAAAGGAGGTGAGGTTAAGCAGTGAGACTTGAGAAAAGCCTTATACGCCAAATTCAATTTTATGGTGTCATAGGCGGCAGTAGTGTATTTCTCGATTTTTTGCTATTTACATTGATATACCGGCATAGGTTTTCGGGTCTAATTCCCAAACCTTCGGCAACTTCTGTTTTTGTTTTTCTGCCGCCTTTATACAGCTCAATTGCTGATTCCTTTAACTCTTTCGTGTATGTCCTTCGTCTTCCCATGATTCCCTCTCCTTGGGTTTATCACGGTCTTAACTTGCTGTCTATCTTTCCGGAGGAAGTCCATTGCCTGTCTTTATGGTTAAGTTTGCTTCTATTTTTGTTGTAGCGCTTGTTCAGTTTATTGTCAATAAACTTGTTACATTTAATGAATGAAGAGGCTGTATATGAAAATAACATGGTTTCAAAAGAAAGATTTCTTACCTCTCTTGATTTACTTATACCTATTTTTGCCATTTGCGATTTTTATTTTTGGTTGGACGAAGCCTATTGTTTCAATCCCCGTATTAATTGTCCTGACGGTTTGTTTTTACCGAATGGTAAGAACATTTCCTGAATTATGGCGGCCAAAAGTCACAAGGGAAAATATTTTTAAGACGGCCTGTATTTTATTTATCATTTTTGTATGGGTGTATCTTTCTGGTATCGGTAAGTTTGTGTTTCAAAACAGCGACCACTGGTGGAGAAACGGGATGTTTGATGCATTAGTATTAGAAAAATGGCCTGTCGTCTATCTTTCTGTTCCTGTTGAGCACTACAAAGAACCTGTTGCCTTTGTTTATTATTTTGGCTTTTGGCTTCCGTCAGCAATCATAGGGAAGTTATTCGGGCTAACAGCAGGGTATTTCGCGCAGGCTGTTTGGGCGTTGATAGGTATTTTCCTTTTTTACTATTTAATTTTGGCGAAATATATAAAAAAGATAGTTTACTGGCCGCTAATAGTTGTAATTTTTTTTAGCGGGCTAGACATATTAGGTATATATTTATCTGGAGACATAATTTCTGAGATACCGAGTACGTTTTATATAGAGTGGTGGGCAGGCCTATTTCAGTTTTCCAGCATGACCACCCAGTTGTTTTGGGTGTTTAATCAAGCAGTACCGGCATGGCTCGCGACATTGGTATTGCTAGTGCAAAAAAACACTCAATGTATCGCGGTTGTCATTGCTTTAACTATGATTACATGCACATTGCCGTTTGTAGGATTGGTTTTACTTGCAATTTGTATAGTTGGTAGAAAAGTTTTTATAAATTTGTCTCTAAAAAAGATTTCTGATTATAATCAAGTAATCCTATCTCTCCGTGATATATTTACATTTGAAAATATAGTTGGCGGTGGATTAATCGGCGTAATTTCCTTTTTGTTTTTGAAGGCAAATATTGAAGGTAATTATCTCAGGTTACTCAATTATCAGTCTTTAAAAGGAGCCGTATTATTATGGCTTTCATTTTATATGGTTAAAGCAGGAATTTTTTTTATTGCCGTCTGGAAATATCAGAAACGCAATTATTTGTTTTATTACGCCGCATTATGGCTGGCTGTATGCCCTTGGATAGATTTAGGTAAATTTCATGATTTTTCTATGAGAGCATCCATACCGGCTCTTGTTATCGTTTTATTGCTGGTAATTGATACAATTAGCAAAAGTCATTCTATTAAAGATTTCAAGACGCTCATTGTGTTAGTAGTTATACTTATAATAGGAAGTTCTGCGCCACTAAGAGAGATTACGCGTTCTACAGCAAATACGTTTAATATCATAACTAATGGTTCACTGAGGGAGGTTACACGTACATCGGCTTACATTGTTGGAAGCGATCAACCAATTCCATTAGGATCAATGCCCCCATGGACGGAAACTGTTTATTGCGGTTTTATAAAAGGCAATGTTTTCTTTGATTATCTTGCAAGACTTCCAAAAGATAGATGAGCAGGTTACAAATCATTTCACAAACCGAACCAAACTCTGATCTATCCAAATATCCATGTTACTGCCGCTTTCAGGGATCTTCACCCTTGGACTTACAGAAAGCTCTAGAGAAGTAGGTTCACCCCCTTTCCGACCATGGCTTAATTCCCACGGTAGCAGCAAGAGCTTTACTGAAACTTTTGAGCCTTCAAAAAGAAAACCTGTAACTTTGGCGTTGAAAATTTTCCACCCCGCGCTATCACGGTTGAAAAAGCTAATTGCGTCATGGGGAATAAAAATCATCGGTTTTTCAGGATCATATTCTGTGGGTGTTGTAACGGTCAAAACTCCGGCAGGGGAGGAAACATCAATACCGTTATTGCGTTTTTCTTTAACTTTGCACGGTAGAATCTGGCCCGCGCCGAAGAAGCGGGCGGCAGACTCTGTTTTTGGCTCGGAAAATATTTCCCTTACGGAGGCGGTTTCAATTATTCGCCCGCCTGCAATTAGGGCAACGCGGTCGGCCAATATTGCTGCTTCTTCGCGGTCGTGTGTTACAAACACGCAAGGCGCGTCAGAGCGTGAACGTATATCAAGAAACTCCCGGCGCATCTCTTTGCGTAAAGGGGCGTCGAGGCTGGAAAACGGCTCGTCAAGCAAAAGCGCCCTGGGCATCGAAGCAAGGGCGCGGGCAATGGCGACCCTTTGTTTTTCGCCTCCCGAAAGGGTGTCGATGCGTCGATGCGCATAGCCGGATAAGCGGACGGTGTCCAGGGTTTCTTCAACAATCCTTTGGCGCTCTTTTCGCGGGATTTTGCGGACAAAAAGGCCGTAAGCAATATTTCCGCCCACATCCAAATGCGGAAACAAAGCAAGATCCTGGAAGACTACCGAAATATTTCTTTTCCATGGAGGAAGGGCGCTGATATCTTCGCCGTCAACGATTATTTTTCCCTCTTCGGGTGCGGAAATACCGGAGATAAGGTTTAGCGCCGTTGTTTTGCCCGAGCCGGAAGGCCCTACCAGCGCCAGCGTTTCTCCCTTGTTGACAGAGAAGTCCAGGGAAACTGAAAAGCTTCCGTAAGATTTTTTGACGCCGATAATTTCAAGCACCATATTTTTTTCTTCCCCATTCTGATAAAAAAAGCCCCGCTGTCAATCCAAAAATTAAAAGCGTTCCGGCGGCGCAGGCGTTTCCGTAACGGTAAGCACCGACCGCCCTGTAGATATAAAGGGGCAGAGTTTCCCAGTCCTGAATTCCAAGCATCATCACCGCGTTGAGTTCTCCAAGGCTTAACGCCGCAGAAAAACCCCAGGCGGAACGAATCCTTGGAAGGGAAAGAGGCAGGGCTGTTGTAAAGAGCATGCGAAGGGGAGGGGACCCGGAAACCAAAGCCGCGTTCATGATATTTTCAGGCAAGGAGCGAAACCCCTCCGAGATGGAATTAAACGCGAAAGGAAGGGCGATTAGGGCGTGAAGCACAACCAAAGCCAAAGGAAGGGAGGAAACGCTCCGGCCGTAAACGATAAGCCAGCCCAGGCCAAGCACTATTCCGGATGACACTAAAGGAGCCGCCGCTAAAAAACGGAGAAGGCCTGCGCCTATGGTCTTTCCCTGTCCTTCAAGAAATTTAACCGTTCCCGTGCCGAAGAATGAAATTACACAGGCCAGGCTCGCTGAAAAAAAAGCCAAAAGAATGGAACGAAAGAAAGCTGGAAAGCAGGTTTCCCCCAAATTGCGCCACCATGTCAGGCTTAAAACCACGCCGGCTGAACGGGAAGGGCGGTAAAGCAGTGATTCAATGACTATGGAAATAATTGGGCCTAAAACAAAAATCGCCATGAAAATAAAATACGCAATTGTTATAATTTTTTGTACAAGGCTAAGTTCTTTCTCTTCCTGAATTCTTTTCTGCGTGTCAATTTTCATCCCGGCGGATTTTTTCCCAAAGAACAAATACGCCAGAAAAATGAAAACCGCGATTAAGGTTTCAACAAAAGCCAGAGCCCCTGCGTTGGGATAATTTAAGAAGATCCTGGCATGGCGGTAAATTTCAACTGACAGGGTTGTTGAAGCCGGTCCTCCGCCCAAAACCAGTACGACGGCGAAACTGGTAAAGCTGTAAAGGAAAACCAAGAGTGCGGCTGACATGATGGAAGGAACTATGAGGGGCAGGATCACGGTAAAGGCAGTAACCAAAGGCGAAGCCCCCAGCGCTGCGGCGGCAGGGGCGTAAGCCTTTCTTACCCTGGCAAGCCCGTCGCCTGCGAGCCTTATCACCAGGGGAAAGTTTAAAAAAGCGTGGGCGATAATAACGGCCTCCGGCCTATATAGAATCCTCAACGGCGTCTTGCCGGAAAAATTGAATATAAGCCGGTTTAACCAGCCGGAGTTTCCAAAAAAAAGCACAAATCCCAAAACCGTAAGTATAGACGGAATTGCAAAGGGAATGGACGAAAGGGTTCTAAGCAGGGGAGACTTTCCTGTGCCGATTAGCCATGCCCCCGGAAGCCCGATAGCCAGGGAAAGCAAAACGCTGAAAAATGCCTGCTTCAACGTGAAAAGCGTTATTCGCAAGAGCGCGGAATTTTCCCAAATACTAACTAAGTCTCTTGATGCCCAGAAGGTCCAGAAACTTGCGCCGTATGGAATTATGAAAGCAAATAGCACCGCCGTAGCCAGCGGCAGCGCAAATAAAAATGTTGAACGGCGAAAGTGTGCAGTCATAATATAAGGCTTTTTATTTAAGCCTCAATTCAACCTCTATTTAACATCAACGCGGCCCATTCGTTCAGATCCGCTTCAGTTACCGTAACGCCTTTCAACGGTTTATCGCTCTTTGGATTTACCCTGAAAGAAGCAGGCAAGGGAATGTTTGTTACAGTGTACATCCAGTTTGTCAAAGGAATGATATTCTGAAAGTCAGTGCTCAACATAAAGTCGAGAAAGAGCTTTGCGTTGTATGAATTTTTAGCGGTTTTCAGAAGCCCCGCCGCTTCGATCTGCATCAGGTGCCCATCCTGGAAAATTGCGGCCTTGTATTGCTCGCTGTTTTCATATTCCAGGTGATAACCTGGGCTGGTGGTGTAAGAAAGAACCAGCGGCGCTTCTCCTTTGGTAAAAAGCCCGTAGGCTGTACTCCACCCTCCGGAAATAGTGAGAATTGAAGGCTTTAGCCGCCGCCAATAATCGCGCCAACCGTCGCCATATACTTCTTTCACCCAGGTAAAAAACCCAAGGCCAGGGGAAGAGGTACGGGGATCGATCAGTATCAGGCTTTTAGCGTAATTTGGATTTGTAAGGTCTTCAAGGCTTTGGGGTACATTCTTTAGCTTCTCCGAGTCATAAACGATGGCAAAGTAACTGTAATCCATCGGTGTTAGGCGGAATTCAGGATCAAGAATAAGCTCAGGAAAGATATTTTCCGCTCCCCTGGGGCGGTACGGCTCCAAAAGAGCCGATTCGAAAAGACGGCCTGCCATATTTTGATCTACTCCAAGGATTATATCAGCATCGGCTGTTTTGCCTTCCAGCAAAAGCCTGGACAAAATTGTGCCCGCGTCCCCGTGGCTTACCCAATTGATCTTTATCCCTGTTTTTTCTTCAAAGGCTTTTGACACGTCTGGGCCTGGCCCCCATTCTGAATTAAAAGAGTCATACGTCCAGATCACAAGCTCGTTAGTTTCATTCTGGGGTTTTTCCTTCTTACAGGATGCAAATAGTGCAAAAACCAGAATAAACCCAACAAAGAGATTTGTTAAATAGACTTTTCGCGTGGTTTTCATAGTTCCCTCCGCCGGCATTATCCGGATCAGGTTCAACGGGTGTGATCTCAGGCTTTACGTTTCCGAATGACATCCGGCAAACGTTCAACCACCCCGATTTGACTGTTGGTAAGATGCTAAACAAAAAGGGAATTTTTGTCAATCAACA
>Ga0268262_10004997_pt1 | contig 13359 bp, 7 predicted proteins | sample TergutNc150P3_FD_190354 | JGI IMG/M metagenome (GOLD analysis project Ga0268262, IMG submission 190354) | Nasutitermes corniger P3 segment gut microbial community from laboratory colony in Florida, USA - Nc150 P3 (SPAdes) (version 2) | ecosystem: Host-associated > Arthropoda: Insects > Digestive... | reverse complement strand
CGTTTCTTTCCAAATCGGATTTTAAAAATGTTGAAATAAGCCAGGTTCCCTATTTAAAAATAGGGGTGCGCGGAAACAGATATTCCGAATTTTTCAGGAAAATGTTTCCGAACCACCGTCATCTAAATATATATGACACCCAAGAAGATGTCTGGAACGCGTTAAAACACGGAGATGTCGATCTTATTTTTGCATGTAACAGAAAATTAATTACTTACACCAACTTTTACGAGGAAGCCGGTTATAAGCTAAATCTGATACTCGATTATACATTTGACTCGTCATTTGGCTATAACAAAGACTCCCTGGTATTAAAATCAATTATCGATAAAGCTCTCGGCATTATCAACGTAAATAATATTACAAACCAGTGGATGCATAAAACCTATGATTACCGGTATAAATTGGCGGAGACCCAGCGTCCCTGGCTGACTGGACTTTCAATTATGTTCTTTTTCATTATTGTTACGGTTTCATTTTCCCTGTTAAGAAGCAAAAATACCGGCAAACGTCTTGAAGCTCTTGTAACGGAACGCACAAGCGAACTGTCATATAAGACTTCGCAACTTCAAATGATGATAGATTCAATTCCCGATCTGATGTTCTGCAAGGACGTTAATTTAAGATATACTCAATGCAACAAACACTTTGAAGACTTTTCCGGCCTGCGTGAAGCGGATATAGTCGGCAAGACGGACGCGGAAGGCTCATGGCTGTCAGTCAATACGGTGGAAAATATCGCCAGTACGGAACAGTCCGTGATAAAAGAAGTTAAAACGTATAAATTTGAAGAATTTATTTCATCGTCTAATACCGGAAAAGCAAGTTACTTTGAAACCGTAAAAGCCCCTCTTATACGGGACGGAGTCATCGTCGGTATGATGGTTATCGCGCGCGACATATCCGAGCGCAAGAAGATGGAAAAAGAAATAGCGTATCAAACCACTTTGCTTGAAACCATGATTGATTCCATTCCTGACGGCATATTCTGCAAGGATTTGGATTTTAAATATACCATGTGCAACAAATACATAGCGGAGTTATTCGGCAAAAAAACGGAAGAAATTATCGGAAGGAATGATATGGATGCTTTGGGAATGGACGCCAAAGCCGCCGAGTTAACCAATAAAACCGACAAAAAAGTTATATACGAATACGAGAAGGTGACATATGAGGAATGGCTTCTCTGTGCGGACGGAGTTACACGGCTTTTTGAAACCGTAAAATTACCTCTCGTAATGTACGGTGAAATAATAGGAATTCTGGGCATAGGGCGCGATATAACCAAACATAAAATAATGGAAGATGAAATTCGCGCGGCTTCTCAGGCAAAGACGGATTTTCTCGCCAATATGAGCCATGAAATCCGCACCCCCCTTAACGTTATCATCGGCCTTACCGATTTAATCATGGAAGACGAACATCTTGGAAAAAATGTTACTGAAAATCTGACAAAGATAAGCAGCGCGGGCACTACCCTCTTAAGCATTGTCAATGACATTCTGGATTTATCCAAGATTGAATCAGGTAAGCTTAAAATATCCCCGATTGAATACTACATTTCAAGTCTTTTGAACGATATAATCACCCTTGTTATCGCGCGTCTTGGGGAAAAACCGGTAATATTCCGCCTTAATATCACCAACGATCTTCCCGCAAAACTGTACGGCGATGATCTTCGAATTAAACAGGTATTAATCAATTTGCTTACCAATTCCGTAAAATATACGCATCATGGAAAAATAGAGTTAACCGTAAACTGTACGCGCGAAGACGATACTGTCTGGATGAATATTTCCGTCAGCGATACAGGCATCGGCATAAAGGAAGAAGACTTGAAAAAGCTATTCCTTGATTATTTCCAAGTTGACGCAAAAGCCAACCGCAATATTGAGGGCACGGGACTTGGCTTGCCAATTACCAAAAGGCTTGTAGATATGATGGGCGGGGAAATCCACGCTGAAAGCGAGTACGGCAAAGGCTCCACGTTTAAATTGCGTATCAAGCAGGGTTATGTCGATGACGAGACTATCGACAAGGAACTTGCCGAAAAGCTTCGCAATTTCAGTTATGCCGAAAACAAACGCGTTATCAACAAAAAACTTTTAAGGGTTAATTTAGACTATGCCAAAGTGCTGGTTGTTGACGATATGCAGACCAATCTGGACGTAGCGGTAGGACTTTTAAGCAAATACAAAATGCAGGTTGACTGTTTGAACAACGGGCAGGACTCGGTTGAGCGTATTCGCTCAGGAACGCCCGTATACAACGCCGTCTTTATGGATCACATGATGCCCGGAATGGACGGAGTGGAAACGGCTGACAGGATACGCGCCATTGGCACCGAGTACGCGCAGAAAATACCGATTATCGCGTTGACGGCAAACGCCATACACGGAACTGAAGAAATGTTTTATAAACACGGTTTTCAGGGGTTTATAACAAAACCCATTGACATAATGGAAATGGATTCCGTTATAAGAAAATGGGTTCGAGATGAATCTGTAGAGAAGGCGCGCTCTGCAAACGAGTCTGAAGTATTTATGTCAAACGGATCCGCTTCTGAAGAGATTGAAATTAACATACCGGGAGTGGACACAAAAAGAGGCTTATCCCTTTATGCCGGAGAGCTGGATATTTATCTGCCGCTTCTGCGTTCCTATATCGCCAACACGCCGAATATCCTGAATAAGTTAAGGGCTGTTTCTAAAGAGACATTGCCTGATTATGTTATTTCCGTACACGGGTTAAAAGGAACCAGCGCCGGCATAGGTGCGCAGAAAGTACGGGAAATGGCGTATGAATTGGAAAATCTGTCAAGGGCGGGAAATTTGGAAGAAGTCCTTGACAAAAACTATAATCTCATTAAAGAAGCTGAAATTATTGTCGCAAAAATAAGAGAGTGGTTAGAGCAATATGACTACAAGAACGCGAAACCCAGTCAAAAATCCCCTAACAGGGAAGTTCTTGCCGCTCTACGGCAATCCTGTGAAAGATTCGATATGTCAGGCATAGACAAAGCCATGTCCGAACTTGAAAAATACGATTACGATGAAGGCGATGATTTAATCGAGTGGTTAAAAGAAAAAATAAATATATCTGAAATAACGGAAGTGGCTGCGCGTCTTTCACAGGAGGGGTTTAGCTGATGTCCGAAAATAAAAAAATCATTGTAGTTGACGATAATATTGAAAACCTGACCGCCATAAAAAACACATTAAAAGAAAAATATGAAGTATTCCCATGCCCTTCAGCGGTAAATATGTTTGATCTTCTTGAGCATATTAAGCCGGATTTAATTCTGCTGGACGTGGAAATGCCTGATATAAACGGATATGAAGCCGCCCAAAAGCTTAAAAACAATGAAATATTCAAGGATATACCCATTATATTTTTGACTTCCATGAATGACGCGGAAAGCGAAATTGCGGGGTTAAACCTTGGCGCGGTTGATTATATCCATAAACCGTTTGCCGCCCCCCTTCTCATGCGGAGAATAAAAACCCATTTATCACTTATTGATCATCAAATGGAAGCGCAGAACGCTTCCCGCGCCAAAGGCGATTTTCTGTCCCACATGAGCCATGAAATACGCACTCCGTTAAACGCCATTATCGGCATGATAAACATATCGTTAAGCACGGAAGACATCGGCAAAATAAAGAACTGCCTCCAAAGGGCGCATAACGCCTCAAAGCACCTTTTGCACATTATTAACGATATTCTTGACATGTCAAAAATTGAAGCGCAAAAGTTTGAACTTTCCTATACTGAATTTGATTTTGAAAAAATGCTGACGAATATTTTTAACGTTACGAACGTCCGCGCGGAAGAAAAAGACGTTCATTTATCCGTAAATATCAATAAAGACATCCCTCCATACATAATAAGCGACGAATTAAGATTATCACAGGTTATTATTAATTTAGTAAACAACGCCATTAAATTCACGCCGGAAAAGGGAAAGGTTTCATTAAGCGCGGAAAAACTTGATGAATCAAACGGCAATATTTCCCTTAGAATTGAAGTCGCGGACAGCGGAATAGGAATTTCAGAAGAACAGCAGAAAAAACTTTTCACCTCTTACAACCAGGCGGACAGCAGCATCTCAAGGAATTTCGGGGGGACAGGGCTTGGTTTGGCGATTTCCAAACAGATTGTCGAACTTATGCAGGGCAAAATCTGGATTGAGTCCGAACTTAACAAGGGGTCAAAATTTATATTTACAATAAAAGTCCAAAAAGGAACAGGCGATTCAATAAAAGAGGACTCTTATTCCTCAAGCTCAAAGGTAAACTTTAAAGAGCATACAATATTAATAGCGGAAGACGTTGAAATAAACAGGGATATTTTAGCCGCGCTCCTTGAAAAAACCGAGATTTCCATTGATTTTGCCGAAAACGGATTTGCCGCGCTGTCAATGTTCAAGGCGAATCCCGCCAAATACAGTCTTATTTTTATGGATGTCAATATGCCTGAAATGAACGGCTATGAAGCCACCAAGGAAATACGCCTTTTTGAAGAAGAATTAATCAAAAAATCTACCGGAAAAGAAAGCACGAGTTTCACCGAAGGTGAAACTCGAAGCAATAATCGGAATTTGCGCAAGCAAATTCCGATTATTGCCATGACCGCTAATGTTTTTAAAGAAGATATTGATAAATGCCTAAAATCCGGCATGAACAGCCATATAGGCAAACCAATTGAACCTGAAGCATTATACGAAACTTTAAGGAAAAATTTGCCGACATTATAGGAAAGGAATTACGCAAATGCCAAATGAACAAAAGAAAATAATCGCCGTAGATGATAATCCTGAAAACCTGACCATAATTAAAGACACATTAAAAGACATTTACGAAGTGTATCCATGCCAAGCGGCGTCAAAGATGTTTGAATTAATGGAACATCTTACGCCGGATATAATTCTGCTGGATGTTGAAATGCCGGTTATGAACGGGTATGAAACCATAAAAAATCTGAAAAGCGACGAAAAATATAAACAAATACCGGTAATATTTCTGACTGTCCTGGACGATATAAAAAGCGAAATTGACGGCTTAAGCCTTGGCGCCATTGATTATATTCACAAACCATTTATCGCCTCTCTTCTTATCCAGAGAATAAAAACGCATATTGCCCTGGCGGAGTACCAAAAAATAGAAGTCATCACTATGGCGACGGTAATAGCGATGGAAAACATCAAGGAAGGTTTTGTTCTGGTTGACGATAAAAATAATTATCTGTCCTCAAATCCCGCCGCAAGGAAAATGTTTCCTGATATTTCAAAGCTTTCAAAAGGTGAATCAATATTATCCGTAACAAGCTGGCCTGAAGAATTAAAATCCATTGAAAATGATTTTGTGGAATTCTCCATTAATAACGGTGAAAAAACCACATATTTCAAAGCCGGCATTAGCCCTGTCTTTCTGGAAGAAAAAACTTTTATCGCCAGAATTTTCCTGTTTATGGATATTACGGATAATGTTAATTTAATGAAAGATCTGCAAAAGGCGGCCTATGTAGACTCTCTTACCGGTATTTATAACAGAAAGCATTTTGTTGAACTTGCGGATGCGGAAATAAAGAGAGCTGTCAGAATGGAGCAGATTATCTATGTTGCCATGCTTGACATTGATTTCTTTAAAAGAGTCAACGATACCTTGGGACACGACGCGGGAGACATCGTTTTAAAAGAAGTAGCAAGCATTATCCAAAAAACCATTCGATCCTATGATCTGTTTGGCAGGTTTGGGGGCGAGGAATTTATAATCCTGTTTACCGTTATGGATAAAGATGAAGCTTACAATATGGCGGAAAGAATCCGTAAAAACATAGAACAAAACGTCATAAATTACGAGGATAACAAGTTAAAACTTACCGCCAGCATAGGCCTGGCGCAGCTTGTAATTGATCAACCCCTTCAAAGCGCAATAAGGAATTCCGATGAAGCCCTCTATAAAGCAAAAAATTCAGGCCGTAACCAGGTAAAAATATTCGGTGAATAAGATATATAGAACGCCGTACTCCCTTGACTTTTTTATTCGATTTGGGCATAATCATTTTAAAGCGGCTTTTAGCCGCACGGCTTGAGCCGTAATTATTCCAGCCCTTAGGAGAGTTTAGTGCCCTGCGGAAGAAAACGCAAACTGCGAAAAATCGCCACTCATAAACGCAAGAAAAAGCTGCGGAAAAACAGACACAAGAACAAATAAGCTGTCCTTTTTATGCAAGGATATGAATGTCCATTCAAATCTTAAGGAGTAACTCATGAGTATATCCGCTTTACAAAAGGCCCGTTATAGTTATAAACCTAAATTACCCGCCATTTTATCAGGTCCAATTGATGATATTACCGTAAGTTTCGGCTCACCCGCAGAGGCGGCATCTGACAGGGAAAAGCTTCGCGGTATTTTTAAAAACACATACGGAAAGCCGCTTGCTTCCTTTGTCAAGGGAAAAAACGACAAGATAAAACGCGAGTTAAGAGTCGGGGTAATTCTTTCAGGCGGACAGGCTCCCGGCGGGCATAATGTTATCGCCGGCTTGTTTGACGGGCTTAAAAAGGGCAACCCCAACTCTACCCTGTACGGTTTCAACGGTGGACCGAGCGGGCTTATCAATAATAAAACAACCGTCTTTACACCCGAATTAATCGACGAATACCGCAACACCGGCGGTTTTGACATAATCGGTTCAGGGCGGACAAAAATAGAAACAGCCGAACAATTTGCCTCTTCTCTGGAAACGGCAAAAAAATTAAACCTTGACGCCGTTGTCGTGATAGGCGGGGATGATTCCAACACAAACGCCGCGTTGTTAGCTGAATATTTTCTGGAAAACGGCTCTTCCGTCCAGGTAATCGGCTGCCCAAAAACAATAGACGGGGATTTAAAAAACGAGCATATCGAAGCTTCTTTTGGTTTTGACACCGCCTGTAAAACATACTCAGAGCTTATCGGCAACCTTTGCAGGGACACAAACAGCGCGAAAAAATACTGGCACTTTGTAAAACTTATGGGGCGCGCCGCAAGCCACATCGCGCTTGAATGCGCTTTTCAGACGCAGCCGAACATCTGCCTAATCTCAGAAGAAGTTGAAGCCAAGGGAATGTCTCTTAACGCAATAGTGGATCAAATCTGCGCCTCAATAGCAAAACGCGCCGAAAACGGCGATAATTTCGGCGTCGTATTAATTCCCGAAGGCCTTATCGAATTTATTCCTGAAATTAAAAAATTAATCGAAGAGCTTAACGACATACTCGCCGATGAAGAAAAAGCGTTCTCAGGAGTTACCAATTATATAGATCAATTATATTTCTTATCAAGCAGAATAACAGAACCTTCATACAGACTAATGCAGTCGCTCCCCCCCGAAATTTCCGAACAGTTTTTAATGGACAGGGACCCGCATGGAAACGTACAAGTCTCCAGAATTGAGACTGAAAAATTACTTGTCGGAATGGTAGAGAAAAAACTTGCCGTTATGAAGCAAAACAAACAATACAGCGGAAAGTTCAGCGCCCTGACTCATTTCTTCGGCTATGAGGGCAGATGCGCTTTCCCGTCAAATTTTGACGCTGATTATTGCTACAGCCTCGGCTTCAGCGCGTTTGTTTTGATAGCGTCGGGATTAACAGGCTATCTTTCAAGCGTAAAAAACCTTATCGCTCCGGCGGATCAATGGTCGGCGGGCGGCATTCCCTTAACAATGATGATGGATCTTGAGCACCGACACGGCGCCCAAAAGCCGGTCATTAAAAAAGCGTTAGTTGAACTTGACGGCAAACCGTTTAAAACTTTCGCTTCCAAACGCGATCTATGGGCGGAAAAAACATGCTTCCTGTTCCCGGGCGCGATTCAATACTGGGGGCCGCAGGAAGTTTGCGACCAGACATCGGTTACCCTTAAACTTGAACATGAAAAATAAAATAATATTTATTGCTCTTTTTGCCTTTGCAGCCTGCTTATGGGCGCAGGGTCTTCAAGAAAATAACATACCTCTTAAAAAGGTTGTTATTCTTACGTCGGGGCTTGCCTATTATGAACATTCAGGCTCAATAAACGGTCAGGCAAGCGTCAATCTTCCCTTTAAACTTGAAACTGTAAACGACGCGTTGAAAACTCTTGTTATAAGCGATCCTTCCTCATCAAATCCGTCGGTAACATATCAGTCTTCAAATACATTGATTCAAACATTACGCAGTTTAAACATCGATCTTTCCGATATGCCGGGTATTGCCGCCATTCTTTCAAAACTGATAGGGGCGGAAATTGAAATCGCCTCCCCTACCGCTTACACGGGCAGGATTACCAGCGTTGAATACCGTCAGATCATGAACGCAAACGGTATGATGACTATCGAGCCGTGGCTTATTCTAAGAACAAAAGACGGGTTATTGTCTTTTAACATAAAAGATATTAGTTCGATAAAATTTAAAGACGCGGCTATTGAAAAAGATCTGGATCGCGCTCTTGATTTAATCGCGGCATCAAGGAATACAATGTCCCGCCAGCTTTTGGTCAATCTTCCGGGAAACGGCAGGAGAAATGTTTCCATTAGTTACGTTATCCCCTCTCCCGTTTGGAAAGTTTCCTACAGGCTTGATCTCGGCGCGGCAAAACCGCTTTTTCAGGGCTGGGCAATTATTGACAATGACAGCGATACCGACTGGAATAATATAGAACTGTCCCTTGTAGCCGGCCGCCCCGCGTCCTTTATACAGGAACTGTACCCTCCCTATTATGTTTACCGTCCCGTTCTTCCGCTTTCAATCGCGGGAGCCGCTCCCGCCGCTTCCTATGATACGTCGGTGTACATGGCCGCTGAAATGGAAATGCAAAAAAGCAGAGCAAAAGCGAGTTATGAATATGACGGTATGGAACAACCAGCCGAAGCGCGTGCGCCCTCACCCCGCGCAAGCGGCTCCGCCTCAAGTAATTTAACAGGCGGCGTTGTAGATACGGCGGCAGGCAATGCAGCCGCAGGCCAGTTTGAATTTACAATAAAAAATACGGTAAGCCTAAACCGCCGGATGAGCGCTATGTTTCCTTTGCTTGAATCAACTTTGGATGCGCGAAAACTTCTTATCTACAGCGGAACAGGCCGTTTCCCAAGACTTGGCGCGGAACTGACCAACACAAGCAAAATGAAATTACCCGCCGGCCCTATTACCGTTTATGACGGCGGAGTCTACGCGGGAGACGCATTAATTGAATTCTGGAATGAAAATGAAAAGAGACTGATCTCTTTCGGTGAAGACCTCTCAGTAACAGCGTCTACGGGCAATACTACCACAAATGTTATAAGCAAGGTAAATGTTTCACAGGGAGTTATGACCATTTCTCGGCTGCTCAATTATATTAAAACCTACACCTTTATTAACTCAAGCTCTGAGCAAAAACTTCTTGTAACTGAACATTCAAAGACTTCAAATACCGAGCTTGTCTCTCCAAAAGCCGATGAACAGACTACGTCGGCATACCGCTTTAACGTAACTCTTGCGGCAAACAAACAGACCGTTTTAACAGTTACGGAGCAGCGTCCTCTTTCGGAAAGAATAACCCTTCTCCCCCTTCGGCTTGACTCATTGATAAGTTATTCAAGCAATCAGGAAATCCCCGCAAATGTCCGCCAGGCATTCGCGAAAGCCGTAGAATTAAAACGCGCCTGCGACGCCGCCGACCTTTCCGTAAAAGAAATCACTGAACGCAGGGAACGCCTAGTTTCCGACCAGGACAGAATACGCAAAAACCTAGAAGCCGCCGGCAACCAAACCCAACAAGGCCAGGAGTACCTAAGACGCTTGGTATCCTTGGATGGTGAGATTGACGCGATCGCGGCGGAACTTCAGAAAGCGAACGCCAGCGCAAAGGCAGCTAAAGATACGTATGAAAAATATCTCGCAGAATTGAACCTTTAAATTTTACCACGAACCACACGAACCAACACGAACGGCGACAAGATATGTGCTAAAAGTTCGTGGTGTTCGTGTGGTTCGTGGTAAGAATTTTTGATTTCTGCTATTGAAACAATTAATCTATTTTTTTATAATAATGTCATGTTAAGTATAACCGTAACCCCCCGGTTTGGGGATGTGGACATTTTAAGGCATGTAAATAATATTGTTCCCGCGCAGTGGTTTGAGATGGGAAGAACCGCCGTCATGAAATTTTTTGATCCGGAATTGACGCTGTCAAGGGAAACATTTCCGCTTATTATGGCTCACTCGGAATATGATTTTGTCGGACAGATGTTTTTTAAGGATGTGGAAATAAAAACATGGATTTCCAAAATAGGGACAAAATCATTTACCGTCTATCATGAGGCATGGCAGGAAGGACGTCTGTGCGTTAAGGGAACCGCGGTAATTGTACACTACGATTTTAACACTGAGAAGTCAACGCCGATTCCGGAAGATAAACGAAAACTGCTTGAACAGCATTTAAAAGACGCTGAATAATTTTTAACCACGAACCAAGAGAGAAGAATTTTTACCACGAACCACACGAACCAGCACGAACCAAGAGGAATGTGCGTTAATTACATTGATTAGCGTAAAAGAAAGCGGGATTATTAATACAAGTCAATATAATGTTGATGGGTTTTAAAAAAGGGCCTCAGTCCATAAGGCCGCAAACGGGACAGCGATCATTCCATCGCCAAACGAGAGCGTATTTTCGCCGGTATATAAAACGATTCCGCGATACGGGGATTTATCTTTGATTATATTCTCTTTAAACCAGATTTGCGGCGCAAAATCCGCCCTTGATATGCTGCTGGAGGCTTTTACTTCAATCCCAATTATGCCTTCACCTTCTTTTTCCACCAGAAAATCTATCTCGCGTTTTTTTGTATCACGATATTGATACAGCGAATAATCGTAATTTTCCGGTTTGCCGCGCACCGGAAATAGCGACTACACGGCGATTTCTTAACGCATTTTGAGTGTTTTCAACCTGCCATCTTTTGTATTCTTTTGCCATTCCAACCCTGTCTTTTAACTACCAACGATATTACTATTGTATCACAAATAGTAGAATTTGTAAAGTAGACCGAGTAGAATTTGTAAAGTAGAATGGGTAGAATTTGTAAAGCAGATTAATACTAAAAGTCAATCACTGCTCATTCCCTGCGATAACTCGTCGCCTCGGCTTGAGGAGAATACAAAGGCGGCTGTTACTGTTGAGTTGCCCGCCTGTTTGGGGATATGGACATTTTAGGGCATGTAAATAATATTGTTCCGGCTCAGTGGTTTGAAATGGGGAGAACCGCCGTCATGAAATTTTTTGATCCGGAATTAACGCTTTCAAGGGAAACATTTCCGCTTATTATGGCTCACTCGGAATATGATTTTGTCGGCCAAATGTTTTTTAAAGATGTGGAAATAAAAACATGGATTTCCAAAATAGGGACAAAATCATTTACCGTCTATCATGAGGCGTGGCAGGAAGGACGCTTGTGCGTCAAGGGAACCGCGGTAATTGTCCACTACGATTTTAACACGGAGCAGACAACGCCGATTCCTGAAGATAAAAGAAAATTATTGGAACAGCATTTGAAAGAAGTCTGACTACGAACCTAAAAGGGAAGAATTTTACCACGAACCAACACGGACATTCACCAACTTTTACGCCGGAGCCTGTCGTTGTTCGTGGTAGTATCAATCATCAAAGACATGCTCAAGAAAGTCTTCCATTAGTTCCAGTAACAATTCATTATAATCTTCGCCTTCATAGGGATACAGTTTAAATTCGTGCTCGTTCAAGGTTTCGAGATACCACAAAGAATAATCATACTCTTGCTCCATATTACTTAAGAGATAAATACTTACATTGGGGTTGTCAGTAGGTTTGCCGCAATGAATATAATATTCATTTTGTCCGATAAGTCCTGCTTTTATAATTCTATTTGTTAATTTCGTTTTCATTGCTCACGCCCCTTCACCGGACAAAAATGGCGGCTGTTAATTTTTTTCTGCCAACGGACAGTATTCTAAATACTGAAAACTTCAGCATAAGGAATCCTTTTCCACTTATACAAAAAAACACGGTTAATTACTTTTCGTATTCCCTTTATTTTGGAAATAATAACCAAAAGGGAATTGTACAAAGAGTAGTATAAATAATTCTCCAAATTAAATAAATAAGCAGAATGCCAACATTACCTTCCCATACACAAATAGTAATTGATTGAATTAAAATTGTAGCGATCATTATAAAAAATCCCAAAACACTTCCATAGACGTTATTAAAACTTCTTACGCAAATGCCAATTATTAAAGAGAAAATAATTAGAGGGAGAAACCTTCTTCCGCCGCGTACTATATCAGTACCGTAAAGGATAATAAGATACACAATAAACAAACATATATTTATAAACACAGACCAAAAATCAGAAGTCGTCCACCATTTACCGACATTATTACTTTTGTCGGCAGGTAAATTTTCTAAAGTTGAAAACACATCATACCCTATGGATTTAACGCTCTTAGGAACGACAACATTGGTCAGTTTGTTGCCGGCAAACGCACGATCCCCAATAGTAATAACACTCTTAGGAATGATAACGTCGGTCAGTTTGTTATTGGCAAACGCATTACTCCCAATTGTAGTAACGCCGTTACCAATGACAACATTGGTCAGTTTGTTGTCGGCAAACGCACGATCCCCAATGGTGATAACGCTATCGGGAATGACAACATCGGTCAACCGGTTGCCGTAAAACGCCTCATTTCCAATTTTAGTAATGCCGTCAGGAATGACAACGCTGGTAAGTTTTTTCTTATAAAATTCCTTATCTTTTATTTCAGTAACAGTTAAAATTTCTAAAGTTGAAAACACATCATTCCCTATGGATTTAACGCTCTTAGGAACGGCAACATTGGTCAGTTTGTTATCGGCAAACGCACGATCCCCAATGGTAATAACACTATTAGGAATGACAATTTTGGTCAGTTTGTTATTGGCAAACGCATTACTCCCAATGGCAGTAACGCCGTTACCGACGACAACGCTGGTCAGTATGTTGTCGGCAAACGCACGATCCCCAATGGTAATGACACTTTTAGGAATGACAACATTGGTCAGTTGGTTATTGGCAAACGCATTATTCCCAATGGCAGTAACGCCGTTACCGATGACAGCGTTGGTCAGTATGTTGTCAGAAAATGCACTATCCCCAATAGTAATGACACTCTTAGGAATGACAATATCGGTCAGTTTGTTATTGGCAAACGCATTATTCCCAATGGCAGTAACGCCGTTACCGATGACAACGTTGGTCAGTATGTTGCCAGAAAATGCACTATCCCCAATGGTAATGACACTCTTAGGAATGACAATATCGGTCAGTTGGTTA
>Ga0268262_10004996_pt1 | contig 13360 bp, 13 predicted proteins | sample TergutNc150P3_FD_190354 | JGI IMG/M metagenome (GOLD analysis project Ga0268262, IMG submission 190354) | Nasutitermes corniger P3 segment gut microbial community from laboratory colony in Florida, USA - Nc150 P3 (SPAdes) (version 2) | ecosystem: Host-associated > Arthropoda: Insects >... | reverse complement strand
GGTAAGAACGTTAAAGCCCCGGCGGAAAGAAAGCGTAATGGAATCAATAAGAGCGTAATTTCTAATGGAAAGCTCTTCAAGCATTCGCATCCCCTGACCAGAAAAGTTTCGTCCTTAACGCCTGATAATAAATCGAGCGTCCGTTAAATATCAATTCCGCGCCGAAAGGGGCCTGCTTAATGTGAACTTTATCCTTACATTCAAGGGGGAACGTGTCCTGTCCGTCAACCATTAAAATTACGCCCGATCTTTGCTCTTCAGCTACGGTTATCGTAACCGTCTGCCGCGAAGGAAGCACAAAAGGCCTGTTTGAAAGCGTGAACGGGCAGATTGGGTTAAGTATCAGCGCTTCCATTTCAGGGTCTAAAATAGGCCCTCCTGCGGACATGGAATAGGCGGTTGAGCCAGTGGGCGTCGCGACAATGATTCCGTCCGCCCTGTAAGAGACCGATTCCGCACCCGTTATATACACGTTAAGTTTAATAAGTTTCGCTATCTCCGTGCAGGAAATAACGGTATCATTAAGGCAAACGAAATTTTTTATTATTTTAGAATCACGTTCCACGGAAATTTCAAACATGCATCTGCGCGTGGTGGCAATCTCGCCTTTTTCCCATTTTAAAAAAACGTCAAGCCAGTCATTTTTATTTACTTCCGCAATAAAACCCAACGTACCAAGATTGATTGGCATTATTGGCACTCCCAAAGGGGCGACATACCGCGCCGTATACAAAACCGTCCCGTCTCCGCCAAGGGAAATGGCTATGTCCCACTTGTCTTTTGATAAATTGCCGTTTTCATACAGATCTTTTGATTTGTCTTTAATGGAAAAAACTGTAACTTCCGTTCCGCGTTTTTCCAATTCGGTTTTTATTTCATCCGAGGCAATAACCGTGTTTTTTTTGTTGACATTTACAAACAAAACCGCCTTTTTACCCATAAAAACACCCCTATGGAAGAGTCATTATAAGACGCGACACGCGTTCCACATCCTGGGAACGCAGCCTCGGATACATCGGAAAAAGAACCGTCCGCATTACAAGAGAGTTGCTGACGGGACAGTCATCACAATGATAGGAACCGGCTATCGTATTTTCAAACGCGTTCTCAATTTCAATTTCTTTTTTTCTTGCGTAAGCGGCCACGTCTTTAAGCCCCGTTTCCAAGACAAGCGAAAATGAATAATTACAATATTCACCGTCATTGATTGGGATAAAACGTTTGTGCCTTGTACGCAGGCTGGCTTGAATATAAACTTGCGCGATTTCATGCCTTCTTGTAATATTGCGGTGCAACTCTTTAAATTGAACAATGGCAAGCGCGGAATTAATGTCGGGCAGAAAATACTCTTCAGCTAACCCGGCGAAATTGCGCAGTAACATTCCTTCCTTCCTGTTCATTGCAAAGAGCAAAGCTCCCCCGCCCGAGGTGAGCATATCCCTTTCTTCAAGACCCAGTATGCAGAAAACCCCGCTAAACTTTACGACAGGCTCTTCCTTATCAGATTTGTCCGTTGGGGGCGGCGCGTCGTCTTGCTTGTCTTTTTTACTGATTGGTTTAAGCCAACTTCCGTAACTTTGCGAAATATCTTCTATTACGGGAATGCCCAATTCGGCAATGAGGGCAGAGTCGGGAGTAAAGCCAAGGGTGTGATGAAGGACAATCGCGCAAATATCAAGCCCTTGCGGTTTCTTGGCGATTGTATTTTCTATGACTTCCCTGCTCATACACGGGAAGTCGAAACTTACGTCACAGTACAGGGGCGTTATGTTCAAATCCTGTAACACCTGCAAATAATACCGTGGAGAAAGCGCGGAAATAATTGCCGCCTTGCCGGGGGCCATTTGCCCGTCTGCAGAAGTATCCTGTGGGTTGGAGGTATTGGAAGAATTAACCACGGAGTACACGGAGTTACACGGAGGAAGAGAAGATTCTTGTTCTTGAACTCCGTGTAACTCCGTGCCCTCCGTGGTAATATTTTTTCTTGGATTATCTCTTAGCACCTTGAGAGCAGTAAACAAGGCTACGGCGGGACTTCGCAGGGCGAGGGCATAATCAAAATGAAGCTGTTCTTTCGCGGTTTGAACCAACAGGCGGCCCCGCTCTCCGGGACCTATTTTTTCTTCCACCATCGCCGTTAAGACAGAATCCATTTCCTTGCGCCTGATTGTGGGAGAATAAATTTCTATCTTCATGCGTTACCCGAAATCAAACCGCGTTGTCTATCTTCTAAGTTCTGAAATTTTCTTAAGTTCTTTTGGATTGAAGAGGGTTCTTATATCAAGAATAATTAAATATCCTTCTTCCTGATGAACAACTCCCTGAATATACTCGGCCCCAATGCCCGAAAACATCTGAGGCGGGGGCTGAATTTCATCTTTTTCTATTGTTACAACCCTTGAAATCCTGTCAATAATGATTCCCAATTTTATCCCGTCTATATCGACAATAACAAAGCCTGACAATAATTCATCTTCTTCGGAAACTGCCAATTTCTTTAAATGGAATCTTTTATGAAGACTGATGATCGGAATAATTTCGCTTCTAAGGTTGAATATTCCCTCTACATAAATTGGGGCATTGGGAATTGGACGGATTGCCTGTACGCGGACAATTTCTTTAACGTCCATTATATTAACACCGTACAGTTCCTCTCCGAGGTGGAAAGTAACTAATTGACTAGACTCCGACTTATTAACTTCTGCTTTTGTCGCCACTTGGAATATCCTCCATTCTTTATATTAATATACCATACAACAAATTAATGATCAAGTAATAATTTACTCTTTAACCCAAATCTGGTCAAATCCCAAAGTACCCAGCCTGACGGATGCGGAATGTACGTCGGCAGAGGATATTTTTGAGGCAAAAACACGATAAATTGCGCCAGAATACTCTATTTCCGCGTTAAAACCCGAATTTTTAAGAATATCCGCCGTCCTATTCGCGGTATCCTGCGATGAAAACGCGCCAATTTGCAATTTATAGAACTTACCTGAATGCCTGTCAGGCAGACCCGGAATAATTTTTAAGGCCTCAGGTTTAACGGGTTCAAGCCGCCCATCCTGTTTTTGGGCCGATTGTTGATTTTGAATAGCCTGTGACTGGTTGGCGGAAACTCTTAAATCTGAAGATGGAGCCGCTTTTGAAGTAGGTTCAAACATATCCAGATTTAACGGCCAATTGTCCTTTTTAGGCCTTTCCGTTGAAGGTAAATTTATCGCAGGCTGATTCGTCTGAGGATTAGCCGCGGGTGCATTTGCAGGGGCGCTTGCCGGAACAGGCGGTTGGACGGCTTGAGAGGCTTTAGCCTCTTTTTGCGCAACCGCAGTTCTTGCCGCGGCTTCACGCCTTTCCTTGGCTTCTTTAGCCTCTTTTGCCTCCCGCGCTTCCCTTGCCTCACGGGCTTCCCTGGCTTCCCTAGCCTCCCTTAATTCCCTTGCTTCACGGGCTTCTCTTGCCGTCCTTGCTTCCCTGATTTCACGTTCTTCCCTAATCTCCCTTAATTCCCTTGCCTCACGCGCTTCTCTTGCCTCCCTTGCTTCCCGCGCTTCCCTGGCTTCAACGGTCATAACCATTAACCACGCGAGGAATTCAGGATCATTACCGTTTGCGCCTGAAAAAAGCGCACCCGCGACAGTTGGATCATTTGCAGAAAAATCAGGATAGTAACCTTCCCCGGATTTTGCATCCGGTGAAGTTTGAGCGCCGGCCGTACTTGCATCCTTATCGCCGCCGCTTGTACCGGTCTTTTCCTGCGGATCCCTGATAACAGGTTCCTGTCCGCTTAAAGGTTTTTGTACCGGTGTTTGCGTCGCGGCTTGCGCGGTTGCGTCAGGTTGTTTAGTATCCCTGGCGATAAAAACAGGCTCCATCAGATCAACTATGGGTTCCTGTTGGCGCTGCGGCTGTGTCACAGGACGAGGTGGGGCGCTTACGGTAACAATTACCTGTTCTCCGGCATTTAACTGCAAAGCGTTTACTGCGGCGGCTGAAATGTCAATCATTCTATTATGTGAAGCGTTGATACGCGCGATTATTGTTATTTCTACTTCTTTACCATTTTTTGGATTTGTAACTTTTACCTTTGAATTAAGTGGAAGGCTTGCATGCGCTCCTACAAGTCCCTGTTGAGTCATCTCCTGGCTTGCGACTCCGCGTACGGAATAATCCCCAAGACTCGTCTGAGCAGGAAGATGGGATACTATTGTCGCGCATAAAAAAGCAAAAAAAAGCCGTTTCATCGTGATAACTCCCCTATTATTAAGCCATCCAACGCATCGCGGGCTTCCCTTGCCTCACGCTCTTCGCGGGCAATCTGCGCCGCTCTAGCTTCACGCGCTTCACGCGCTTCCCGGGCTTCCTTTTCTTCCCTCATCTCGCGAATTTCTCTTGCCTCACGTTCTTCGCGGGCAATCCGCAATTCCCGTATTTCACGCGCTTCCCTCGCCTCGCGCATTTCACGTTCTTCCCGCGCCGCCCTCATCTCGCGAGCTTCTACGGTCATTGCCATCATCCATGCCAAATACGCGCTGTTATTTTGTGGGGCGGATGCGACTGGCGCGGACGCCGGTAAAGGTGCGGATGCCGGCGGCGGATAGGCAGGATTAGGATTTGTATTAATTACAATTATTCTGTCACCGTTATTTGGTTCGCTTCTTGAATACGCGGGAGGGTACATGGGAGGATAAGCGGGAGGATAAGCGGGAGGATACACGGGAGTGGTAGGAGTGGTAACTGGAGATGAATTTGTAACCACGACATTTATCCCCGGCAACTGGCCTGAGGTTACGGTAGTACCCGGCGCGGTGGTTGTTGTTTGTACGGGAACGTATTGCGTAGCTCCAGGTTGAGCGGTAGCAGTCCCGGACGTTTGATCATTTCCCTGATTCGCCGCCCCAGCTTTCGCAGTCGTACCTCTTGCCGTCGTAGCGGCAGCCACCGCTGAGCTTGCCGCCGAATTTACAGAAATTGTAACAATACCGTCTCTTTTTAATTCCAGCGCTTTAAACGCCGCGGCCGAGAGATCGATAATTCGGCTGGGCGAATTGCTTATTCTGTTGGTGATTTTTACGTCTACTTCCTTGCTATTAGCTTCATTTTTTACTTTTATGACCGTATTTAGCGGAAGTGAAGAATGTGCGGCAACAAGCCCATCGTCCTTCATTTCCTGAGTGGCGACTCCCTTTTGAGAAAAATTTCCCAATCTAACCTGCGCCGAAAGCGGTAAAAACAGGGTAAAAATAAGAAAAAATGTAAAAAACAGCTTTTTCATCATGTTTTTTTGTCCACTAACTTAAGTTTAAGGAATCAAGATGCGAATTTCAAGAAAATATCGATTTTTTTTAATAATTTAATTGCAAAAACATCACACTTCATTATCAGGATGATCATTAAGGTTTGGGTATTCTTTCTCCAATGTTTCGGTAGAAATAGATTCAACTATTAAGCATAACTATTGATGTACCTTCTTTATAAAAATAGAAGAGGCGCTAATATTTGGCTTGCCGTTCCTTAAGATATCTTCAAAATTTTTATTAGTTTTACTTAAAATAGGGCTGTTTCCATCTTTTCGAGCATAGATTTGATCCATTATCGCTTTTACATCAGCAGAATAAAGACCAGGAACAATCTCTTTTTTACTAGCCATCCTAATTTTCCTTCTTTTAGTTAATATTTGTTTTAATTCTACACTATAATAATATTCATAATCCAAGTATCACCCTAATAAAATAATTAGTCAAGTAAAATTTAAATAGAATTTTTCGCAAAAACATCACACAAAGAGCACGAAGGGACAAAGATCACAAAGGGGGAAAATTTTCGAAAAATTTTTGTTTTCGGTCAAGCAAAACAGGGAGTCCGCGCCATATATAGGCATGAAAGAATTAATTACAAGGTCGTCTTTGTACGACATGAGCATAATATGGACAAAAGAAGCCTGTTTTACTGGAGTGAGGAATTTGTCAAAAGCCTGAAAAAGGGACAGGATTACACCGAACTTCCTGACGTGATAGCGATTAATATAGTTGACTTCGACTATATCAATACTAGCTCCTTTCACAGTTGTTTTCACCTGCGCGATGACAATGAAAGGAATGTAATTCTGACAAATTCACTGGAAATACATTTTATAAACATGGTAAAATACAGAAAGATGAAGGGAAAATTAAATGATTCCCTTAGCCATTGGCTGACATGGTTTGACAGAAACAGTACGCCCGAATTATTAGAGGAGGTGTTAAAGATGGATAACGCGATACAGATGGCTAACGAAAGGCTGTTATATGTTACAGAAGACGAAGACGCGCAACGCGAATACCTTGTGCGGTTTAGGGCTATGTGCGATATGACCAGCATGCAAAATGCCGCTCATAGAGAAGGTGTGAAAGAAGGGCGTGAAGAAGCCCGAAAAGAAGACCGACAGTATTTTCTTGAATTGTTAAATCAAGATTTGACAAAAGAAGAAATTAAAGAGCGTCTTCAATAGGAAGGGAGGAGGGAGAAGGGAAAAGGGAAAAGGGAGGAGGGAGTTGTTATTCTCGAGCTATGCGTGAAGCTCCGTACCGTCTGCTTGAATACGTATTACATATATACGAAAAAATAGTTGACCGTGATAAGAAGTATCAAAAGAACCTTGTAAAAATTCCAAGACCGGAATTTATAGTTTTGTACAATGGAATGGACGAATATCCCGATTATTCGGAATTAAAGCTCTCCGACGCTTTCATGGACATTGAAGGGTTGAGAATGAGAAATATTGATAAAATACAATTAGAATTAATTGTACCGGTATACAATATAAACCACGGGCATAATCCCGAAATGCTGAAAAAATGCGAAAGTCTGTACGGTTACAGTTTTTTTATAAACAAGATACGGGAATACCAAACGCAGGGATTAACCCTTGAAGAAGTGATAACCCCCGTGATAGAATACTGTATAAAGAACAATATACTGAAGGATTATTTAGAGGCTCACGCCTCGGAGGTAATAAATATGATTTTTGGTGAATATGACCGAGAAATGGATATCGCCGTTAACCGCAGGGAAGCTAGGGAAGAAGGTCGCATAGAAGGTCTTGAAGAAGGACGCAAAGAAAAGTTATTAATCGCGAAAAATTTACTTGCAAAAGATTTAACACTTGAATTTGTGCATGAAATCACAGGGTTGTCTCTGGCAGAAATAAAAGGAATACAATGAGGTAATAAATATGATTTTTGGTGAATATGACCGTGAAATGGATATAGCCGTTAATCGCAGGGAAGCTAAGGAAGAGGGACGTGAGGAAGGCATGGAAGAAGAAAAATTAGTAATCGCGAAAAATTTGCTTTCAGAAGGTTCAACGCCTGAATTTGTGCATCGTATCACGGGGTTGTCTTTGGAGACTATTGCTCAGTTGTGATATGAAAAGGACTTAAGAAGAATTCTACCACGAACCACACGAACACCCACGAATTAACCACGAGGAACTGGTAAGAATTAACCACGGAGGACACGGAGTTACACGGAGGAAGATAAGTTTTCGTACTAAAACTCCGTGAAACTCCGTGTCCTCCGTGGTTAAAAATTCTTCTTTCTTGAAGCTCGCGCATAGTCCTTGGACAATTATCCCATTTCCACTGGTAATACGCTCATAAAAAAAGCCCGATCTTGCGACCGGGCTTTGCTTTTTGTTTGAAAGCGTCCGGCGTTTTTTAGACGCCGGATGTTATTCATTACTGCAAACTATCAATAGGGAGACTCAAATACAAATTCTCCACTATACAAATCACTTACCTCTAGCATAATAGTAAAGTATACATTAGTATTAGGTTTCTTACCCGCAAACCAAGCTGCATCAGCCGGGTTATCTTCATGTTTTTCAAGGTGAAGTACGTAATTACCACTACCTTGTGGTAATGCAGTGTTAGGAGCAAAGTCAGCATACCATTCATAATTACTATGATTATCTTCTACTTCTATATCAATTGTAAGCACACCATCATTATTAGCACCTGGAGCAAAAGTAGCAGTCTTGTTAACAACTGTCGGAGTTTCCTCGTCAGTCCATTCAAGACTGACAGAGAATTGTTTTGTAACTACTAGCGGCTTTTCGGCTACTAATGTTTTCGCATTCCAGCCAGTAACAGCAGCTACTTCAAAGGTTACTTTGTATCTTCCAGGAGTTTGTGGGACAGTAGTTAAAGGTCCGTAGTCTGTGCCATTTATACCTTCATAAAGAATAGTAAGGGGATTTACTGCACCGCTAGATCTGTCACCACCAGCTTTTACCACTATATTGGCGGCGACAACACTGCCCGCTTTCTGTACATCATTTGTAAAGTTGTAATCGGCAGCTACAGGGTTTTTAAACGCGGTAAGGGTTAGCGTTCCTGCAACCAGCCCGGTTACCGCTTTATAACGATCAGGATCCGCAGCTACGTCAAAGGTTACAGCGTATGTTCCTTCAGCGTATGCACCTGGGAAATTATTAGTGCCATATGGGTAATTTGTGTCACCTGTACCTTCATAATGATACGTTATTGTACCTTGAGATTTAGTGCCATTTAATGGCGCTATGACTGGAGCATGAAATGGGGGACTTAATTGTTCCATATCATCTTTACTAAAGTCACCGGTTACCGGTGCTGGATTTGGTGCCCATGTTGCATACAATTTATTTGGTTTTAATACCCTGTCAGCAGGGAGCATTGGCGTAGTTGTGCTAGATGCAGAATTATAGAGCCATCCAGCAAAATGATATTCATCACGATTAGAATGTTTAATAGTTTTTGTAGTGGCCATAATATAAGCATTATCATTATAAGTATTACCATGATCAATGGTCGTAGTTGGTATACGATCAATAGCTGCATTCTCTTGATCAGTACCATAATCAAGGGTTATTATGTGTCTGGTACTTCTTAGCGCCGGTAATGTTTTAGGCTCGTATTTACTTTCAAAACCTGAATAAATATGGACTATTTCCTGTACATAAACAGTCTGGAATCCATCTTTTTCCAGTTTAAGAAGCATTTTGTAATAACCGGGAGGAATATCGACAGTTTTTATATTGTTATTTAATGTACCTGGTGAAGATTCAGTATTTAAATCTTCAGTTAAAGTATTAGAACCCGGTGCTATAGGATCCAGTGTTAATATAACATCGTCATAAAATAATTCAAGATTAGATTCGACTAATTCATATAATAATGATTCATCCACATTCCATGAAAACTTACCGTTACTTTTATAAACTGGGTTTTTTTCTTCAGTAATCTCTTTTAATACAATTTCTATGGGAGGAGAAGTAGCAATAGTAGCGCCGGCAGTGTAATTAGCCTTAGATCCATATGCCAGATAGTTTATAGGGGCAGTATCAGAATCACATGCGAAAACTTCAAAAGTATAAGTATCACCAGAAGTTAAAGTTAATTCTTCATCAAAAGCAGAAATCTCAAAATAACTTTCAAAATCAGTACCAGTAAGATTTTCATCATTACCTGGATTGCTATTATTTGTGACTAATAAAAGAAAGAAAGGTAATTGTCCCACTGAACCATAAGCGCTTGTATCAGGCATAATTGTCCTTGCCTTTGTAGTTGAATCTTTTATATTCAACCGAACCTTTACTTTTCCATCAGGTGTGGACTTCACCCCCTGACCACTATTAAGATTTGAAATGTCCGGCGGGGCATCACAACCAATAATAAACGCTGTAACCAACACAGCCGTTAATACGGATAAAAAAAATTTTGTTTTCATCTAATTCTCCTCTTTACTCATATTTTTATACTTGTAACACAAGTAATAATACTACATTTTTAATAAAATACAATACTTTCTCTCTAACCCATAAAAATCTCCTAAATTCATTTATCACCTAAAATAGGCTTGTCCTCATTAATATCGCCAGAATAATTAAATTTACATCTGTAGCTATATTTATTGTCTACAACTAATGTAATAGTATGCTCTCCGGGCACCCACCATTTATCATTATCCCCCTTAATAGCAGGATTATAACTATAATTACCAGTAAAGTTACTGTTACTGTCACTGTCACTCCCAATAGGATTAGTATCATCATCAATATACCATTCATATTTTTTACCAGTTATCCCTGTTACTTTTATTTTTAATGTAAGATTATTGCCGCTATATTCGGCGGTAGAACCGGAAAAATCCGCATCAGGATTCGGATCATTTGTCCAATCCAGTTCTATATTTATAATGATCTTGGCTTGGTTACTTAAAATTGTAAGTGTTCCGGCGGATAACCCGTTTACATTATACCAGTTTTCATTCGCCGCCACGTCAAATGTTACGGCGTAGATTCCTTCATCTCTTGGGAGCGTTTCACTCTTGATATATGTTGTTCCTGGTTCTATTCCTTCGTAATAAATCGCCGTTACTTTTCCGCTGTCTGCTTTCGGCGTTACGGTTACGGGGATAACGCTGCCAACTGTCTGTATCAGTTTATCGATGTCGTAATCATCCTTAGTTGGGGTAGCCCTGTCAATGATCAGTGTTCCGGCGGATAATCCGCTAATGGCGGTAAATCCATCCGCTTCCGCTACATCAAATGTTACGTCGTAAGTACCGGCATTCGTTGGAAGCTTATCACTCTTAGCGTATGTTGTTCCTGGTTCTATTCCTTCGTAATAAATTGTGATATCTCCGGTTGATTTTCCCGCTTTGGGCTTTATGGATACATCGGTAACATTTCCGTATGTTTGATTTAATTTATCAAATGTAAAGTCATCGGCGCTCGGTATCTGCTTTATCTCAACTCTTAAAAAAGTTAAATTCGTCACATTGTCGTTGCTGTCGTATTGGGCGAAAATAAAATCACTTTGCGGAGTACCTGCGGCTGGACACTTGATTATGCTCATGCCTTGAAGTATAACGTTACCTGTAGTAAGCGCGGTACGGTATTGGTAAAGACCAATCTCTTTAGTGACAACATACTTACGATATAGATTGCCTATTTGCAGAGTACTGCCAGTAGAGCCATTATAATAGGCGGACGTACGTGAAGCGGAACCCCAGTCTTCCGTATTTGGAATCATCATTATTTGGTAGTTTCCTTCAACGTCAATTGCAGGGGAAAGATCAAGGTAGTAGTCGTTGCTTCCAACAATTACTACCGCCGCAGTTGTTATTCCATTGTCTGTTGATATTCTAGCTTCTTCCGCATTACTATTTCTTCCAAAAGTAAAATAATAATATTTATCATTATCGGGATCAAATTCAAACGGCTTGGCTGATGTTATTTTATAGGTATAAAAATTTGTCAGGTTTATAATCTCTGTATCTTTTAAAAGGCCAATTTCGCCTAAATTTCCCGTATGATCGCCGTTAGCTTTTACAAAACGTCTTCTTTGAGGAGCCATTTCTTTATCATACTCTTCCAGTCTGTAATATTTGCCAGGAATAAGACCGGAAATTTTACCGTTTCCGGGTACTAAATCACCAATATCATCATCTGAATCTTTATGTATTATAACTGTCGCTTTGCTTGCCTTAATAGCTTCTTTCACAATTGGATCATTCAGAAACTTATCAATATCGACAGGATTTACACAGGCGCATAGAGCCAAAGCGACCGTACAACATAAGAGAAAAATAACAGTCGTTGTTTTTACGGAGATTTTTTCCAGCATTAAGATCATTATATATCAATATGCATATTAATTCAAATGACACAATTATTTTAAAATTAAATATATATGTTAATACATGTTATAAAAACAACAAATATTGCACAATTTACGTTGTTAAAATATAACTTTTTTCCCAAAAATATGACAAAAATGGTCGTTTTGTCAACAAATTACCATTCGCGCGGAATAAAATCGTCAGGCATATCTATCTTCATGGTATCGCCGGATTGTTCTATTACATACAGCCCCGCTTCGCGCACGGCTTTCTTTACGTCGTCTTCGTAAATCGCTCCGGCTATCGCCCCCTGCACTTTCCGTTGATCATTAATCCCACGCCTGTGATCGCGTAATATTTCCAAACGCCGGATATGGTGTTCCACATCCTGAATTACGGGTCTTGTTTTTACTTCTACCGCCATTATTGTCTTGCCATTTTCCAATATCAAATCAATTTCCGTTTTAATTTTCCCTGTTTTTGAGTCAAATATTTTTTGCCCTTTTGTCGCCATCGCGTTAAAATCATACCCCAATTCGTTAAAACGCCTGGCGATGCCGGGTGCGACAAGATGTTCCGCTAGTTGTCCAAAACGACGGTGCAAGTCTCCCATCTGTTTGCCGTTTCGTTTTACTATACGGTCGGTCTCTTTTAAACTCGCAGAGACCTCCTGTAATGTCGCCCATACTGTTTCAAAAGTCGGCTTTTTCCCGCCGGGGATTGCTTTTTGTGAAAGCTTTTTCTTAGTTGCTGTAGCCATAATTCACTCTCCTGTGAGTTAAGATATTATATCATATAAAAAATGATATACCTATATATGGCGCGCAGATGCATGGCGCTTGACCGAAAATGAAAATTTTTCGAAAAAAATTTACCACGAACCACACGAACAAGGAGCGAACCTAGGGAGCGGCGAGATTTACTACCTGTCTAACGCTAATATATGTATTTCACGCACCTATATCTTGGTTCGTGCTGGTTCGTGTGGTTCGTGGTAGAATTCTTCATCCATAATTACCATTCGCGTGGAATAAAATCGTCAGGCATATCTATCTTCATGGTATCGCCGGATTGTTCTATTACATACAGCCCCGCTTCGCGCACGGCTTTCTTTACGTCGTCTTCGTAAATCGCTCCGGCTATTGCCCCCTGCACTGTCCGTTGATCATTAATTCCACGCCTGTGATCGCGTAATATTTCCAAACGCCGGATATGGTGTTCCACATCCTGAATTACAGGTCTTGTTTTTACTTCTACCGCCATTATTGTCTTTCCATTTTCCAATATCAAATCAATTTCCGTTTTAATTTTCCCTGTTTTTGAATCAAATATTTTTTGCCCTTTTGGCGCCATCGCGTTAAAATCATACCCCAATTCGTTAAAACGCTTGGCGATACCGGGAGCGACAAGATGTTCCGCTAGTTGTCCAAAACGACGGTGCAGTTCCCCCATCTGTTTACCGTTTCGTTTTACTATACGGTCGGTCTCTTTTTGCTGTTCGGAATTTTCTTTAATTATAACTTCTATTTCTTGAATCTGCCGGTCAATTTCTTTTTGCCGTTTTTCCTGTTTTCTCGCGTTTTCTTGTATTGTCGCCCATACTGTTTCAAAAGTCGGCTTTTTCCCGCCGGGGATTGCTTTTTGTGAAAGCTTTTTCTTAGTTGCTGTAGCCATAATTCACTCTCCTGTGAGTTAAGATATTATATCATATAAAAAA
>Ga0268262_10004995_pt1 | contig 13361 bp, 5 predicted proteins | sample TergutNc150P3_FD_190354 | JGI IMG/M metagenome (GOLD analysis project Ga0268262, IMG submission 190354) | Nasutitermes corniger P3 segment gut microbial community from laboratory colony in Florida, USA - Nc150 P3 (SPAdes) (version 2) | ecosystem: Host-associated > Arthropoda: Insects > Digestive... | reverse complement strand
GATGGCGACTTCTCTTGATGAAAGGCCCGTCTCGCGGTACAGCCAGACGACGCCCATGCCGCCCACGCCAAGGGGGGATTGGCCCACCCTCTGGTAGTTGCCTATCCTCTCTGGGGGCAGTGGGATTTGGCTGTCGTCGTCTTGCACTTGGTTGGGCCTTTGGGGGAAGGGGGGTGGTGCGATGAGTTCTCTGCCGATTATTATAGCAAATCTAGCGGCGCGGAATAATTATTGTTCAGCGCCGGGGTATTTGGGCGGTGGCTTCGATGTAGGCGATACGGGCGGCGACGATGCTTCGTCCAGCGCCAAATACTCAATCCGCAATTAAAAAATAGGCGCGGCGCAGCCGCCTCCAAATAGAATCATGGCCGATTCTATTTAGAATTGGAATTATGTATAATTCCCTTGGGGGACACTTGAGGAAACAATGCGCCTGTATCGCGCTATCCGTTTTTGCCGCATTGCCCGCCCTTGCACAAGACAAAGCTTGGCAGCACTGTGTTGGCCTGCGGGCAGGGAGTGTTGGGGTCATTCCCCTATCCTATTCACTTTCCGCTTTCCATGAAGCCCAATCAAACCGCAACCTGGCGATCCGCTCCGCCCTAGAGTTTACCAGTGGCAAAGAGTGGGCGATATATGGCGGCGATATGGGCTACATGATTGACGTCCGCCGAGTGGGCGCAGCGATAGACTTCATCTATTACACTTCCCCCAAACGACCCATCGGAACGGGATTCTTCCTGGTTGCTGGCATTGGGGCGCATCACTTTTACTTGGAAGACATTGGAGGCTGTAATGATCCACTGTTCCCGTATGATCAGGTACCCATAAACCTGCGGGATAGGCAGACGGCAGCTTCTCTTGCTCTTGGCGCTGGATTCACAGGCAAAAAATTTGGGTTTGAACTAAAGGGGTACATGTCCAACCAAGATTCCCCGGTTGCTGAAGGCATCGGCAGGAATTGGATTCAAACAAGCATGTTATTTCGCTTTCCCATGCTAGGCCAGCAGAAAAATGAATCCATCCGCGAAGCAAATTATCGCGCCAAAAAAAATGCTGAAAAAATTGCAAAAGAAATTGAAGCCCAAGAATCTGTTCCACAGCACAAAATCGGCCTGCGCCTTGGCGGCGTAAACGGTTTTGCCGGCGGTGGCGGATCTATTTTTTATGAACACCAGTTTGACAGGCATTGGGCCATAAGGCCAGCAATCGAATTAACGAAGGGCAGCGAAGAATATGACGACATTCCATACGGTTCGCGTAGGGCTGTGGACGTTGACCGCGTGGGCTTCGCGGTGGACTGCCTCTATTACGTGTCCAAATGCTGGAAGGATGGCACAAAGTTTTATCTGTTGGCCGGTCTAGGCGCCCATCAAATTGATATGAGAGATGAACAGTTCCTGATTGGCGCAGAAGGAATTGGCTACACAGAATGCTCCGGCCTGTCGCCCGCTCTATCGCTTGGCTTTGGCTATTGTTTCAACAGGTTCATCGGCATAGAATACAAGCACACTTTTTCAGCCCTGAATTCCCATTTTTACGATGAAACCGTTGGCAGGAATTGGGACCAATTCATGCTTAATTTTCGCGTCCCTTTGGCCGGGCATCATAAATGACGGTGGAGCCACTTGCAAAACGTCAGTTTTGCAAGTCACCGGAGGTGTAGGCTGCGCCCGACCGGAGCAGGCTCTGGCGTGAAACACTGTAAACAAGCAAGTTACGAAATCCAGCCAGAGACAGCGGAAGGTCGGGAGCAGACGTACCGTCGAGTTTTGCAAGACGCTCGGTGGATATGGGCGGGCGGTTACGTTGACACCCAGTTTTTGAACGGGAACACTCGTTACCCAGTCAATCGCACGACATTGCTGAAAGGCATATTGCCGAGTTCTCATGCTGTAATTTACTAATATTAATTGATTTATCAGTCCTTTAGGACAATCTTGCATGAGCATGTAAAATTGTCCTTGATTTTTGTCCTGACTTGGCAAAAACTAATAGGAGGAGTATGGGGGTGCAATGTTTAAAAGGACGATTTCGGATTCGATCAAAAATATTTCTTCCAGTTGGCCGGTGCTGCTGCTGGTCGGCCCGCGGCAGGTAGGCAAGTCCAGCGTCTTGGCCATGCTGAAAGAAGAAGGGCGCAAATATGTGACCCTCGACCATCTTCCCGCCCGCGAGCTGGCTATAGGAGATCCTCAAGCGTTTTTGCAAAAATATGGGCCGCCGGTAGTTATTGACGAAGTGCAGTACGCGCCGAACCTTTATAGCTACATTAAAATTTGGGTGGACGAGATGCGCTTGGCCCATAAATCCACCGGACAGGAATCAGCAAACCCGGCAGGAGCTTTTTGGCTAACGGGTTCCCAGAAATTCAACCTGATGAAGAACGCAAAGGAAAGCCTCGCAGGGAGAGTTGCGATCATAGACCTACTGGGCTTTTCGCACAAAGAGGCGATCCAAAAGCCTGATGATTCCCGCCCATTTTGGCCCGATGGGCTTGATTCCCGCAAAACAATAGAGAAAAGAACAATGATGGATGTATATAGGGACATTTGGATCGGTTCTTTCCCTGAATTGCTGACAAACCCATCAATGGGGCGCGACATTTTTTTTGGTTCATACATGCAGACCTACATCGAAAGGGACGTCAAAGACTACCAAGGCGCGACTAATGAGCTAAAGTTTTATAAATTTGTGCGCGCAGTCGCGGTAAGGACTGGTTGCTTGCTAAACATCGAGAGCTTGGCTCGGGATTGCGACATAGACCGCCGCACAGCCCAAAAATGGCTGGACACGCTGAGAGCCGCTGGTCTTGTTTATTTGTTGCCGCCCTATTCGTCCAATCTCACTAGCCGCATCATCAAAACACCCAAAGTTTATTTCTTGGATACAGGGCTCGCCTGTTTCTTGGCCAACATTGATACTCCAGAGGCACTGGAAGCTTGCTACCTGAATGGCGCGATGTTGGAGACCTATGCACTATGCGAAATCCTCAAGAGTTTTTGGCACAATGGGATAGATTTGCAAAATTTGTATTTTTATAAAGATGCCAACATGAGAGAAATTGATTTTATCTTAGAAAAAAATGCGACACTGTACCCAATTGAGATCAAAAAAACAACCTCGCCGACCAACGATGATTATGCAAATATAAAAGTTTTAGAAAAATTGAAAAAAAACATTGGCATAGGTACCATTGTCTGCCTTTGTCAAGAAATGCTCCCGATCCCCAAAAGCCGTGCAATGGCCGTTCCTGTGTGGGAGATTTAGATTGATTCTATAATAGTACCAAAAGGGCCCCTTGCAGACCTAAGATTCTTGGGTGGCGCCTGGAACAAGCATCACACCACGAAATGCCCCGCCTGCGGGTGCCAGGCTACTAGGGCGCAGGTGGTGAACTCTGGCACTAGCTGTAGGGTTTCGGTCAATGACACGCCTAGTTTGGTTCCGCCCAAGATGTTCAGCGTCAGAGCATTTCCGCCTAGGTCTGGGCATGATGGGTAGCCAAAACTGAAGCGCTGGCCGCCCTTGATGTTGAGTTCGCCCCTGATCTTTGCGTGCAGCCACTTGGCGCAACATTCTGTCAATTCGGCGGCTAGGCCGTGCAGGTAAAAGTAGTCGCTGTACTTGTTGTCTTGGTACAGTTTGGCTAGGGTGGCCGAAATGTTCGCCCCTAATGTAACTACTTGCAGTGCAACCACGTCGGGGCCCATGCTTTCGGGCTTGAAAAAATCGCTTATAGCCAAGCGCTTGCCAGATGCCTGGCGTGGGAAACCGAATGTGGCCAATATTGCTTTATTGTCGGGGCCAAAAACCTTTAGCGAATTTCCGGCTGCATTGGCTGGGAAGAAGCCATAGATTGCCTTGGGTTCCACCAGCTTTTCAGACAACAGCCGCCCTTTCCACTCTTCCAGAAGCGGCCCCGCCTTTTCAGTTAGAACGGCCTTAAATTGATCGTCTGTCATCATGCCCTTTTTGAAGGCCCACCTATTTTGCAGCACTGAGTTGTCGCTCAATAGGGACATGGCATCTTTTATGGGCGGGGCGATTTCCTTTGCCCCCCAGAATGGCGGCTCTGGTGCCGCATGTTCCCTTGACACCCAAGTGGACTGCCCATCCGTGCTGAGATCAAAGGATGGCCCGCCCTCGTGGCCATTATGGCCTTTGTGCCCACTGGCATTTGGAGCTTCCCCCGCTGGCATATGTGTAATGGGCGCGGCGCCAGAGATGATTTTTTCCATGTGGGTCAGGCCGTCAAAAGCGTCAGAGGCGTAATAGACGGCGTCACACTGGTATTCTTCGCGGCAGACTGTTTCCACGTAATCCTTTGTCAGCGCGGCTCCGCCGAGTATCACGGGCACGCGGTGTCCTTTTTGGCGCATGTACCCAAGGTATTCTTTCATCGCCACAGTTGACTTGACCAATAGGCCCGAAAGCCCAATTGCGTCTGCGGGCCTGGCGTCGAATGCGGCCAGTATGTCCTCTATCGGCTGTTTGATGCCAAGGTTTTCGACTTCAAAGCCGTTGTTGCTCATAATTATTTCAACGAGGTTTTTGCCGATGTCGTGGACGTCGCCCTTCACAGTGGCCAACAGCAGCCGCCCCTTTTTTTGGTGGCTCCCTTTGGCTATGTGCGGCTCCAAGCGCGTCATGGCAACCTTCATGGTCTCGGCGCTCTCTAGCACAAATGGCAGCTGCATCTCCCCCGCTCCAAACCTTTCGCCCACTATTTTCATCCCTTGCAGCAGGACATCGTTTATCAGGTGCATTGTGTCAATTTTGTTTTCTATCGCCTCGTCTATGTCGCTAGCCACAAGGCTTTTTTCGCCGTCAATGATGTCTTGTCTTAGGCGATCCTCGATGCCCATGCCCTCGCGCCGGCTATGGGCCGCGCTGGCCTTTTTGTCGGCAAATTCTAGGATTATTTGCTTCAGCGGGTCATAGCCCGTTCCGCGCCTGTCAAAGATGAGGTCTTCAAACAATTTGCGTGAGTTTGGCTCTATCCTGGAGACGGGGATGACCTTGCTGGCGTTGAAGATTGCCATGTCCAGCCCCGCCTGTACAGAGTGGTACAGCATCAGCGCGTTTAGCAGGTGCCTTGCCGCAGGGTTCAGGCCAAAGCTGACATTGCTAACCCCCAGCGACGTCAGCACCTGGGGCCAGCGTTCTTTGATGGCTTTAATGGCTTCCATCGTTGCGATTGCGGAGCCTCTGTACTCTTCGTCTCCGGAGCCCAGTGTAAACGTCAGGGGGTCAATCACCAAGTCCGATGGATGGAATTTATATTCGCCCACCACTAGGCCGACTATGCGCTCTGCGATGGCCACCTTGCGCTCTGTGGTCTTGGCCATGCCATTCTCGTCTATGGCCAGTGCCATTATGGACGCGCCATGCTGCTTGCAGAGATCCAATATCTGCCGCGCTTTGCCCTCGCCCTCTTCAAAGTTGATGGAGTTCACTATGCACTTGCCTGGCGCCACTTCCAAAGCCCTTTCTATGGCTTTTGTTTCGGTGCTGTCAATCATAAGCGGCATGGTTACTTGCGTCACGAGCTTAGACAGAAATCGCTCCATGTCGCTCACTTCGTCCCGGCCCACGTATGCCACGCATACGTCCAATAGATGAGCCCCCTCTTTTTGCTGCTCTTTTGCAACGCTGATTAGGCCGTCCCAGTCTTCCTTGGCGAGAAGATCCCTAAACTTTTTGCTGCCGTTGGCGTTGGTTCTTTCGCCGACTATCAGGGGCCTTGGTTCTTGGCGCAGGGGAACCGCTTGGTAGAGGCTCGATGCGTACCGCTCCATCTTTGGTGTTCGCTTGGGCGCAGACATTTTTTCGATCTTGGGCTTTAGGGCGCTTATGTGCTGCGGTGTCGTCCCACAACAGCCACCCACAATGGACAGGCCGAACTGCACGGCTATTTTTTCAACTTTTTCGGCAAATGCCTCTGGCCCCATTGGATAAACTAGGTTCCCATTTTCGTTGACGGGCAGGCCGGCGTTTGGCAGGCAGGAGATGGGGAAGGGGGACTGATCCGCCAGAATCCCCAAGTGCCTTGCCATTTCGTCTGGCCCATTGGCGCAATTCATGCCAAGCACGTCTATCCCCATCATTTCCAAGGAGACCAACACGCATTGCAGGTCGGAGCCCACCAGCAGGGTTCCATTGGCCTCGATGGTGGCCTGCACCCAAATCGGCACTGATGATTTTAGTTCTGCCATCGCCGCTTTCGCCGCTCGGACGGCTGTCTTCATTTGCCCAAGGTCTTGGCAGGTCTCTATTAAGATTGCGTCAACCCCGCCTTTTATCAGGCCCTTCATTTGGACTAGGTAGCTTTGGAATAGTTCATCGTGACCGACGTGTCCCAATGTCACCAGTTTTGTGCCAGGCCCCGCGCTGCCTATGACGAAGCGAGGGGAGTCATAGCTGTTTGCGACTTCGCGGGCCAATTTTGCGGACAGCGCGTTAAGCCCCTCGGCCCTGTCCGCCAGCCCAAACTCGCCAAGCACCAGCGGGTTTGCGCCAAAGGTGTTGGTCTCCACTGCGTCTGCGCCAGCGTTGAAGTACGCCGCGTGTATGTCTTTTACCCATTCAGGGCGCCGCTCGGACAGGTAATCTATGCAGCCCTCGTGCCTTTGGCCCCCAAAGTCGTCCGCGCTTGGTTTTTTTAGAAATATCTGGGTGCCGAAGCCCCCGTCCAATAGCAATACGCGGTCTCTGATGGTTTGCATTAGCTTGGACATTTGGGCCCCCAGTGGCCACAAAAAGCGAATTTTGTCGCATGGGCCATATAGGGATTATAGCCCCCCGTTGTCAGAATTGCCTTTCACTGTTGTCTGCGCCGCACATGTTAATTGCCAGAGGCGAATCGTTGCACCATGCGGATGCTTACTCGGCATCAATTGCTGATCGCAGCGGCAACGAGAAACATCATCACCACCCCATAGCCGCAAAGAGCATCCGCAGGTCGTCATCGTCAATTTTTCCGTCATTGTTAAAGTCGTAATTGTCTAGGTCGGCCTGTCTTGTAGAGCCAAATGCGTTAGCCAGATCCAGCAAGCGCGGCGATGTCTTGGAGTTGCCGTCGAAGCCGGTGGTGCTTATCTTCACCTGAGTGGTTCCTTTTATAGATGGTTCTTGGACGCTGGCGGCGATGATGGTGACAGTCTGAGGCGTGGCCGGGGCCGTGAACGCGCCCCGTTGGGTTATTGTTCCTGCGCTGGCAGACCAAACGACCGTGCTGTCGCTCAAGCCAACGGTGCTGGATTTGAAAGTGGCGTACTCTCCTGTGAACATGCCGCCAAGGGGATCAACGATGGAAACTCCCCGCATCACGGTTTCCCAGATGCCGCGCCCGTGTGTGCCAACGCGCATGAAGCTGTCGTCTGGGGCTAGGTATATGTCGCGCACAGAGACAAGGGGCAGGCCATCGCCGAACCGCGCCCACGTTGCTCCTTGGTTTGTTGACCTGTACAGCCCCACGTCCGTTCCCGCGTACAGTACCTTGTTGTCACTTGGGTCAATCTTTAGGACGTGAACCGGAATGCCAAAGGGAAATTCGTTGGAAGTTGACGATGTGCCGTCAATGGCCTTCCAAGTATAGCCCCTGTCCGTTGACTTCCACAGATGGTTGGCGCTTTGGCTAAAGGCCACGGAAGTAACATATATGATGTTTGGGTCTGACACATCGAAGGCTATCTCTGCCATGCCGCCGCTGCTGCTGGCACCTGGAAACCCTGTATAGACCCGCCAGTTGGTGCCATTGTCCTCTGAGATGGCTATACGGCCAACCCGACCATTTTCCGAAACATCAAACGTGGCGCCAACCAAACCCAATTTCAAAGGGGAAACGCCAAAACTGCGAATATAAATATTGGGGCCTGGCCAGCCATTGTCGGCTGTCGGCAGCGGAGCCCATGACGCGCCGAAGTCATCGGAAAAGTAAGGAGTATAGTTGTTGAATGTATAGACGCGGTTGCCAGTTGGGTCGGCGGGCGTGTCGAATAACCTTGTATAGAATGGGCCGTTATCTTTGCCGTTATTGAGGCCACTGTTTGAATCTAAAAAAGAAAGGCCGCCGTTTGTACTGCGCCTGATCCGCGTGTAGTATAGGGAACCTAGCATCAGGTCTCCATTGTGGGCGTGTATCAGACAGCCAAAGCCATCGCCACCTATCACTTCGTTGAAGGTGCCAGTTGCGACGCCGCTCTCTCGCCTCAGCCTTGTGCCAAGGTCTTGGAAGCCCGCCAATACGCGGCTGCGCGACCCAGGGGGAGTTTCGGCTGTTGTGCAGGCTATGTTATAGATCAGGTGCGTAGAAATATTTTTGTTGCGGCGGTGGTCTATGATTGCAGGGTCGGAAGCCATTCGGCGGTTGCTGCTAGGGATGGGCGCGATATTGGGCTGTCTGAAGATGGACAGGCCGCCATCGGTGCCGACATAGAGTGCCTTTGGCCCGCCATTGCTCCAAGCGGCTGTGTGCATGTCGGCGTGCATGTACTGGCGGCCAGCGGCAACCCAGTCTGTCATGCACTCAAATGTCAGGCCGCCGTCTGTGGATCGCCACGAGCGCAGGTTTGTACCCAAGAAGACTGTGTCGGAGTCCTCTGGGTCCACGGTTATCATTTGATTGTAAGATGTCTGCCCGCCGTCGCCAGTTATGTTAAATACGGGATCTACATAGCTGAACAGAGTCGGCGCTTCTTGGTAAGACCAGGTTCTGCCATAGTCAGTTGATTTCAGCAGGCCCTTGTGAAATTCGGATTGACTGACGTCTTGAAATAGGCCATAGATGGTCTTGCCGTGCGCGGCCATGGACATGCGCCTGATGTCGCTAGCGGGGAAGGGGGTGTTTCGCACGGCTTTTGTCCATGACGCGCCATTATTCGTGGAATACAATATGTCGCCATTTTCTGTTGGGTAGATCACCCCTCCGCCTACGTTATAGCGGGTGTATGACACAGAAGCTACCAAGTCGCCATTGTCCAGCCTGAGCATGTCCCAGCCTGCGTAAACGGCGTTGTATGATTCGTTTGGGGGGGGAAGCTGAACCGCCCTATATAGCTGAAAATTCAACCCGCCATCAGTGGAGCGGTAGACACCTGCATTGCCTGCCACCAGCACAATGTTGCCTGGCAGGGCCAGTACCGTCTTTGTGCGGCTCGTGTCGCCCAACGCGCCGCCCCTTGTCCAAGTTTCGCCGCCGTCCCTGCTGATAAAAAAGCCCCTGCCCTGGGCAGTGCCATTTGCAGAGCCGGGCATCATGTCGCCCAGCGAGAGATAGATCGTGTTGGGGTCTTCGGGCTTAAAGGCCGCGCTTCCAATGGATATGTTGCCAGCCGCGCCGCCGCCAGGGAGTCCGTCTGTCAGCGGCTCCCACACCCAGTCTTCGTTGCTGGCCACGTTGGCGTTCCTGCAGCGCCAAAGGCCGCCTCCGGCATAGCCGACGTACAGCAAGCGGGCATTGGTCGGGTGGGGCAGTATGACGGTAATTCGACCCGTGTCTATTATGTTGGGGTCATTGGCGTTCTGCTGCAACTGGGCCACTTCGTGAAATGGGCCAATGTTGCGAAAAAGGCTGTAGGGCAGGCCTGCGCCATCGTTGGCGGCGGAACTCTTGCGGCGCAGGTACATGGAGGTACCCGGTATCATGCTCCCCCACTTCTGTATCTCCTGCTCGGCCACTTTCAGCCTGTGGCTCAGGTATCCGGGCGCGATAGGCCCAAACCAGTTGGCAAACCACTTTTCGCGGCCCTGTGCATCGTCCTTTTCCATCTCTGGGCCTATCTGGTCTTCGCCGTCGGGTTTCTTGGCTTCCACATATTCAATGGCAATTGGCCACTCTGGTGGCTTGATCGGTTGCGCCCCCCTGTCTTGGGCGGCGGCAGACACATTTAGCGCGAGCAGGGCCGCAGAAAAAATCCAAGTTGGTTTATTTGCAGCGCATAGGCATAAAAGGAAGGAAAGACGGGCCATTGTTTACCTCATGTAATTCCAATAATAACAACATTGGCATCAATGCAATCAGTGAAAGCTATTTCTAGTTTTGGCCCAAGAAAGGGTAATCCATGCTGTCTGCGGATTTGCGCCGACATTGATCGCATTGCCATAATACTTGAGCGATAGCAAAGCGCAATGTTGCGACACCCAAAAAAAAGCAATTTGGCAATTGTATTTTGTGACAGCTTGGTATATAGTTGTTTCAAATACCCACCCAAGCAGGGGTCGGACGGTGTGAAAGGCAATAACTTTCATTCCGCGCATGCGCATAAACATTTTAACCGGGCAATAAGCGGTTTCCCACCGTATTGTATGCCCACGGTCTATCAACTAGGCACTTTCAAAGGAGGATGCCATGAACTGGTACCACAACCTAAAAATGAAGTCCAAGCTTATGCTGGGCTTCGGAGTGACCATCTTGCTGACGCTCTTGCTGGGCTTCGAGGGCATAAGGGACATACGCAAACTGAATGGGTGCATCGAGGACGTCCACACGGAAGGGACACTCGCCCTTGGCTGCGCGGCGGATCTCGGGGAGACCTTCAACGCCATGCGGGCCACGCTGCGGGACGTGCTGATGGAATCGGATCAGAACAGCATCGCCCAGTACAAAGCGACCTTCGACAAACAGCGCTCCTCCCTGACGGACACCATTGTGACGCTCAGGCCATTGGCGAGGGGGCATGAAGGGAAAGAGGCCCTCGTGCGCGACATCGAGTCCAAGATGGACGCCTACTTCAAGATCGCCGACACGATCGTTGAACACGCCGTGGCTAACAGGGACGCGGAGGCCATGCAGGTTCTGAGGTCATCCGCCGGGGTGCAGGCCAACAAAGACTTCGCCGAGATACTGGCCGCCACCAAGGGCATCATGAAGGGTGCGGCGGAGGAGGCTATGGCAACGAGCGAAAAAACCGTCACCAAAAGCAACACATTGATGATAATTTTATGCGCTGTAATAGCCACACTGTCCATCATCATTGGGACGTACATCTCGAACTTGGTTGTGCGCGGCCTGAATAAGCTGGTCGTGGACATAGACCTTGTCGCCAAAGGCGACCTGACCGTCGAGTCCAAGGCCGAGACTGCGGACGAGATAGGCACCATAGCTGGTTCCCTTGGCCACATGATTGGAGAGCTAAAGAGGATAGTTTCGGGCGTCAACCAAGGCGTGGACGGCGTGGCCAGCGGCGCCACCCAGCTTTCCGCTGCGGCGGAGCAGATGTCGTCCACCACGGAACACATTGCAAAAAGTGCCGATACCCAGAGGGCCGAAGCGGAGGGCATGGCCGCCGCTATGACGGAGCTGTCTGCGTCCATAGACGAAGTTAGCCACAGCGCCACTGAATCCCTAACCCAGCTCGACATGGCGCTGGAGGCCACAAACCAGGGCAACGAAGCAGGGGAATCAACCAAAAACGCCATGGCCGAAATAACGCAGACCACGGGCAGGATTGCCGCCGCCATCGGCGTCATCCAGGAGATAGCCAACCAGACCAACCTGCTGTCGCTCAACGCCGCGATAGAGGCGGCAAAGGCCGGCGAGCAGGGCAAGGGCTTCGCGGTGGTGGCGGAAGAAGTGCGGAAGCTGGCCGAGCGCAGCGCCACGTCGGCCAAGGAGATAGCCCAGCACAACATAGAGGCCAGGAACTCCGTCGAGCGCGGCGTGGAGATGGTGGGCACCACGGTGCAGATACTGGAGAAGATCCACACCAGCCTTGACAAGTTCGCCGCCCAGACCCGTGCCTCAGTTACGGCCACCAGGGAGCAGGCCAAGACCGGCTCCGAAGTGGCTATTCAGGTGGAAACCAGCGTGAAAGAGTCCACCTCCATAGCCTCTGCCACGCACGAGATGGCCTCCACCACCCACGAGGTGTCTCGCACCGCGTCGGACATGGCCGACCTCGCCCACCAGCTACAAAAACAGGTACACATGTTCAAGCTGGCGTAATATCAGTTACAAGTGAGCTACTTGCAAAACTCTCTTAGCGCTCATCGAAGCCGCATGGGGGTCTGGGGGGCACGCGGCAGTATCCGCGAGCGCCAGCGAGCGGGCACAGAGCAGCCCCCCAGTTTATAGGATGCAAGGGCTCCGCTAATCGGCGCGGAATGAGGCAAAATGGCACCGAACCAAGGGAAAGTGCCTATGGTGGGATTGCCGACCAACGTGCCACCAAAGGCCAACGAAGGATGTCTCGCGTATCCAAGCGCAGCGCAGGATACCGAGAAGTTGTCGCAACCTTGAACCCGAGCACGAAAGATAGAATCAGGAGCCAGAAACAGATTGAGAGCCCACGCTGAACGGAGTCTTGCACATACAATTAACCGAGTTTTGCAAGAGGCTCAATTGACTATAACTACACTCATCCCCGCAATTGCTTGATGAATGGCGCCACCAGCTCAACCTGCCCGAAGGGCGCGCTGAGCTGGAGGCCCTGAATCCTGGGTCTTGCCGCTTCCAACAGTTCGTGGGCGATGTCCAAGCCCTCTTTTTGTTGGTCTGCGGCAGATGGGCGGCTGGCCATTCTGTCCAATATGGCTTGCGGCACATGCACACCGGGTATTTCCGTCGCCATGAATTGAGCGTTGCGAAGGCTCTTTAGGGGCCATAGCCCAGCGATGATGGGAATTTTGAAACTCTGGGCAAAGTCGAGGAAGCTGAATAGGCTGGTCAAATCGAACACGGGCTGGGTGACCACCCATTCAGCTCCGGCCTCCACCTTTCGGCGGAACCTAGCGTATTCTCTCTCCCTGTCGGGCGCGTCGGGGTTAGCTCCAACGCCTATGCTGAATTTAGCGGGGGAGCCTATGGGGCTTCCGCCTATGTCTAGACCGTGGTTGAGGCGGCGCAGGATGCCTGCCAAGCCGATGGAGTCCACATCAAAAACAGCAGTCGCTTTTGGGTATGGGCCCAATTTTGGGGGGTCTCCCGTGATCGCCAATACATTGCATATATCAAAGGCTGCCGCGCCCATCAAGTCCGCCTGTATGCCAAGAAGGTTGCGATCCCTGCAGGCATAGTGGAGTACAGGCTCTATCCCTAAGCGCTGTTTTAGCAAAATGGCTGTCGCAAGGGCAGAGATGCGGGCCATGGCCCTAGGGCCGTCTGGTATGTTGATGCTGTCCGCGCCCAGTTCTTTGATCTGCGACGCCTTTTGCAGCATCTGCTCAACGTCAAGGCCCTTGGGAGGCACCAATTCCACCGAAACGACTAGCTCGCCTTTTGCGAGTTTGGCGCTTAGGCGGCTGCGCTCTGCAAATGGCACTGCCGGGTTGGCGCTTTCGGCCTCTTCTGGCTTAGGCTCGGCCGCGCCTCCCTGGAATGCGTTTTCTTGGCGCACTGCCATCTGCATGGCCTTGGTGTG